>Ga0214542_1000162_pt1 | contig 100971 bp, 71 predicted proteins | sample CNSS1metaG_FD_160096 | JGI IMG/M metagenome (GOLD analysis project Ga0214542, IMG submission 160096) | Root nodule microbial communities from cowpea collected in UCLA plant growth center, Los Angeles, California, USA - CNSS1 | ecosystem: Host-associated > Plants > Roots > Nodule | place: USA... | reverse complement strand
AAATTAAGTAAAGACTTTGGAGAATTAGATGATAAATTGATAATTCAACATTTTCATCATATTCATACTATGACATACACAATGTATTCTTTAAATTTTAGCACATTAAAAATTACATAATACTTGTGTTTTTCAATTATACAAGAATTTGAAATGTTAATGCAAGAGTCCATAAAAGAAGTAATTAATATACACAAGTGCAAGTTTTTTTTATTTTTAATTTTATGCGGGCTTGCGGGCCGGCCCGCGCGGGCTGCGGGCTGCAGGCTAGCCCGTGCGGGCCCGGCCCACACGGGCCTGCGGGCTCACTATTCTGGCCCGCCCCGTGTTTTTTCTGCGGGCCCGCGGGCCAGACCCTAATTGCCATCCCTACTCTCCTCCCACTTGTGTAAATTTAAATTTAAATTAAAAGTAATGATTGACATTATTTTACAATTAAACTTCAATTTCAAATGATTGGTTTTATATAATTAAACTTCTTTTAATTCTAATTTAACTTTCATTTGTTAATATAATAACAAATGAAATCATATATAAAACATAAAATAACAATATAAGTGCTTATTTATAAATTATTTTTGAAATATAATTCAAAAAATTGTATAATATCATCGATTGAAACGAATTTGATCTTTTAAAAAAAAATTAAATTAGTTGTATCACAAAATAGAAAATTTAATATATAAAATATATAAAATAAAACTAAATAATATTTCGATAGTTAATATTATTCTAACTATTAAATTTATTTTGATTATTTAACTATGAAAAATTTAAATAAAATTCATTAATAGTGATGGAGATTATTTGTTAAGGGTTTTATCTATAGAAATATGTGGCTACAAATGTTTTTTTGTCATCCTATTAAACACGTATATGTCAGATTATTTATTTTCCTTTTATGTTTAATATAATCTAACAAATTTAATTCAATTTTAAATGACTGTATAATAAAATAATAAGTAAGATTAAAAAAAATACTGCAGTGCAAGTTTTAAAACACCTTTATCATAAAATAATTAATCTCTAAAATATTGTTTTAAAAATTAAAACAAAAATTATCAGTACAATTTAATAAATAAACTTAGAAAGCAAGTATTATATATTTATATAATATTAAAAAGAATCACCGTTCCAAAAAGGTTACCAAATTTTCAACAAATTGAATCTGAATAAATGGGTCAATTGGGATGAATTGATTGAATTTTCTGTTGTGATTGACCTCCTACGTCTGTCGGGAAGGACAACTAGGTATATCTGGTCATAAATAGACATAGACATACATAAACATAGTGTAAAAATTTAGTCCCCAAAAAGTCTTCCATTAAAATATTATTTAAATAAATCATATGGCTGAGAATTATGATTTCACAAGCAAGTTTTATCAATTTCCCAAGCAAGATTTATCTATTTTACAAGCAAAGCAAGTTTCACAAGCAAGTTTTAATTCAAATAAGATACAATTTCACAAAGAAGTTTTATCATTTCACACAAACAACTTTTATCGATTTGAATTAATTCCAAAACTTAATTATTTTTTCATCTAATCATAAAAGATACATATTTAAGATAGTTATGAATTATTAAATGTGTTTCAGAGGACTTTCTCTCCATCATTGTCTTTTCTGAAATATTGGTTTATTTAATCATCAATCATAGAGATAGTCCTCCAATCCGCTGAAAAACTTAATATTGTATTTTATTAATATTAAATACCTGTTTTCCTTATAATATATACGTATATTTAAATGATTCAAGACACAAGAAAGTAAAAAATGATAGACACTCTTGATATTTTGCGAGTAATAAATAAATTTTGTTAATAATATTTTTATTTAATATGCATAATGAAAATATTTTATAAAACATAAAATATAAACTTTTAATTTTTATAACAAAATTAAGATGCCATTTTCTCATATATTTTTTATTATTTTTAATCTAAATGAAAAAATAATATTAATATTTTATTTTAATATTTTATGTAAGTTTTAACTTCTAAATACAAATTGTGCTTCTCTCTTAAAACTTTACGTTTTAATTTTCACAATTTTTTATTATATGTTAAGTTAAAGTATGGAAAGGAATGTTATTTCATTAAAATAGAAATAAAAAATGTGATCATTATTTGTCGAAAACAAAATAAATGTATATTTAAAAATTAAAGATCGTGTGATTTTTTTTTAATAAAAAAACATAAGAAACATGAGGCTTTATATGTATATAAAAAAAATGTCTAAACAAACTTAAGTGTAATCTTTCTTAATTGAAATTCTTGATTGGTTTTCAAAAGAGTATATATTATAATTTTGTGAAACAATTGTGTTTTTATTGTTCTTCAAAAAAAAAATCTTACAGTAAATTAAATTTAATACGCTATTATGCAACAAAAAAGTAATAATAATATACTTATTTTCTATTTCATATTTTTTTGAACCAAACTTATAATGACATAATAGGAATCTATTCATTAATTGACAGAATGATTCGATGATTCTTTTTAAGTCATGCTGGACCACTAAATGTTCCATGTTTTGAAATTTTATATGGTATATGAAATTAAAAATGAGCCCTACAATTAAGAATCTAATGTAAGATTGAAGTTTATTATTTTTATGGATTAATAAACAATACTAATTTTTATTTATTGAAAACATGGCAGGTATTCTGTATGTATATTACAGGTAATCTTGAATCGGTATTTCCAGAAGAGTATCGCAAAGAAATTCTTCGCTATATCTACTATCACCAGGTATATACATACATGTTTATTAAATTTCAAGATACATTTATCATGTATGAAGTAAAGAGAGAGAACCGTAACATTTTCTGTTAAAATTCTTGTATCATTCAGTGAAATAATGATGTTTATAATCTGTCTTCACTGTAATATCTGTTTGGTGATTCCATTCAAAGAATGAAGATGGAGGATGGGGACTACACATTGAGGGTCACAGCACCATGTTTTGCACTGCACTAAATTATATATGTATGCGGATTCTTGGAGAAGGACCCAATGGAGGTCATGACAATGCTTGTGCTAGAGCAAGAATGTGGATTCAAGATCATGGAAGTGTAACTCACATTCCTTCATGGGGAAAAACTTGGCTTTCGGTAATATTCTCATTTTTTACACAGATATGAATACACAAACTAACAAAGCTAGAATTAGATGTATTTACTGAAACAATGGGTTTTATTATACTTTTGCAGATACTTGGTGTATTTGATTGGTGTGGAAGTAACCCAATGCCCCCAGAGTTTTGGATCCTTCCTTCCTTTCTTCCTATGCATCCCGGTAGAGTTAATTTTCTTATACATTTTCTCACTCTTTAGTATAGATTTTTATTGAATCATTAACTTTGATTCTTAATTATTTCAGCTAAGATGTGGTGTTACTGTCGATTGGTGTACATGCCTATGTCTTACTTGTATGGAAAGAGGTTTGTTGGTCCAATTACACCTCTCATTTTACAATTGAGAGAAGAACTATTTGCCGAACCCTACGAAAAAGTTAATTGGAAGAAAGCGCGTCACCAATGTGCAAAGGTAAAAAACACTATCTTTGATATTAACCATTTATTAGGTCTTGTCTTGAGTAAGAATTTGTAATTGTGTATTCATTGAATCGCAGGAAGATCTGTACTATCCTCATCCTTTGATACAAGATCTAATATGGGACAGTTTATACATATTTACGGAGCCATTACTAACTCGTTGGCCTTTCAACAAGCTGGTTAGAGAGAAAGCTCTTCAAGTGACAATGAAACATATTCATTACGAAGATGAAACCAGTCGATACATTACCATTGGTTGCGTCGAAAAGGTAAGTATATCATTATTTGAAGAGTGCATTTCAAATATTGTGCTTACAATTCAAAAGAAAAATGAATTCAAAAAATATATATTTTTCAGGTTTTATGCATGCTTGCTTGTTGGGTGGAAGATCCAAATGGAGATGCTTTCAAAAAGCATCTTGCAAGGGTGCCAGATTACTTATGGATGTCTGAAGATGGAATGACCATGCAGGTACACACACGTGTGCATGCACTTTCTTAACCAAAACTAGTGTATTAATTAATTAATTACTCAATTAATTTTGATTGATTAATGCACGTGTCTATATATAACGCAGAGTTTTGGTAGTCAAGAATGGGACGCTGGTTTTGCAGTTCAAGCTTTGCTTGCCACTAACCTAGTTGAGGAAATCGGTCCCACACTTGCAAAAGGGCATTATTTCATTAAGGAGTCTCAGGTTTGCTTCATTAAGTATATTATGGAAGAATCACAAATTTTATATTGATATGCATGATTGTTAGACTATTTTGAACATGTTAACGATCGATGTTGTTGTTTTGTAGGTAAGGGATAACCCTTATGGAGATTTTAAGGGTATGTATCGTCATATTTCTAAAGGATCTTGGACATTCTCTGATCAAGACCATGGATGGCAAGTTTCTGATTGCACAGCGGAAGGTTTGAAGGTAACTAACATCTTAATCTAAAGATTTATCGATGATCGCAACAAATATATCTTAATTTCTCTAAATTCTCTGTGTTTTAGTGTTGTCTACTTCTATCAACGTTGCCACCAGAGATTGTGGGAGAAAAGATGGAACCCCAAAGGTTATATGATTCAGTCAATGTCCTGTTGTCACTTCAGGCAAGTACAGAAATGATTATAAATATTTCATATTAATTTTCTAAATTCGTGAAATTTGTTTCTTCTCTTAAATTCATGACCACGTCATTTTGATTTAGGTCACCAGAATTATATTTGACTCAAACAATTTTTTTTTTTTTGCTTTTGATATTACAGAGTAAAAAGGGTGGTTTAGCAGCATGGGAGCCTGCGGGAGCTCAAGAGTGGTTAGAAGTAAGTGTTACATTACATCAATTAGTGATGGAAACATATTTAATCATCAATTGATAAAAAAAAACATCAATTGACTCTGTCGTTAATCTTCAGCTACTGAATCCGACGGAATTTTTTGCGGACATTGTGGTTGAACACGAATACGTTGAGTGCACCGGATCTGCAATTCAAGCTTTGGTTTTGTTCAAGAAGTTGTATCCAGGGCATAGGAAGAAAGAGATAGAGAATTTCATAAGCAACGCAGTTCGATTCCTCGAAAATACACAAACAGGCGATGGTTCATGGTACGGAAATTGGGGAGTTTGTTTCACCTATGGTTCTTGGTTCGCACTTGGTGGTCTTGCAGCTGCTGGCAAAACTTACACCAATTGCGCTGCTATTCGTAAAGCTGTTAAATTTTTACTCACAACACAGAGGGAAGACGGTGGATGGGGAGAGAGTTATCTTTCAAGCCCCAAAAAGGTTTCTGATTCAATGCTCTTACTCAATAACTGTTCTTCAACTTCATCATGACTCCATAATAATAATAATACTAAATTAAAATGATGCAGATTTATGTACCACTAGAAGGAACTCGATCAAATGTTGTTCATACAGCATGGGCTCTCATGGGACTCATTCATGCTGGACAGGTTTGTTCTTTAGTCTTTACTACTGTGTTTTATTTTTACGTTGTGAGTTCAAATTTCAAAATTGTCATCAAATGTTGTAATATGTTTCTCTCTTCATTTTCAAATTGGTATACACAGGCAGACAGAGACCCTACTCCTCTTCATCGTGCTGCAAAGTTGCTCATCAATTCTCAGTTGGAAGAGGGTGATTGGCCCCAACAGGTGCATATCAATAATCCTTTGATATTTAAAAGATTTCATTTTTTAAAATTTAGGGAAATGACAGAAAAGACTTGTATATTAATGATGGTAGTTGATGAACAATATGAATTGAGTTTGGATTTCTAATGGTTGGTTTTGAGTTTTGGCAGGAAATCACTGGAGTGTTCATGAAAAATTGCATGTTGCATTATCCAATGTACAGAGATATTTATCCTATGTGGGCTCTAGCTGAATATCGTAGACGAGTTTCGTTGCCTTCCCGTGAAGTTTAAGTTGGAAGGGTGTGAGCATAAAAGACATTCGATGAAGACGGGGCAACAAATAAAATCAAAGAGTTGCGCTTAATCAATTTTTTTATTTCATGTTGGTTTGAATATGTATAGATGTTCTTCGATGTTCCTCCTACGATGCAAACATAAATTTATTAGAATAATGTGTATCTACATTAGAGGACTATGAAGAACATAAAAATGTCACTAAGGTAATTCATTTTTCTTTCATGCCCAATAAATAATGCAAAGCCTAAACCAACTACACATCCACTGCTAGCATCATCCTAAACTTGGTTATTAAAATAAAATTAAATAAAATTAAAAAAAGAAGATAAATAATAACATTCTAACCTCATTTTGTTAAAATCCTTAAATAACATAATTATTTTTGGGTCTAATAAGGCCCAACTTATCACAAATCTTCACCGCATGAATAAGATTAAGGATAATGACACAAGGTTGAATGAGGGAATGACACAAGTCCTTCACATACACTTTTCTTTAGTTGTGATTGGAGGACACCCAGTCCTTCACAGACTGTGTGAAGGTGGTACATGACAATGGACATGGGTTTAGAAAGGGTGTAACACGAACAAAACACTCAAATATTAGGCTACAAAATTGAGACTGTCATAAACGCAATTATGAGAAAGATAAAATTGTTATTGAGATAATTCATTTTGTTATTATGTCCAATTTTTTAAAGTAAAAACTATCCCTGTGAAACCTCTCTTTTCATTTATATATGGATGTTCAACTTTTCAGTTCTAAAATAAAGGTCTACTAGCTTATTAGGTTCAGTTTCATAAACTTGTTAATTACATTATAATTTCTAATTGTGTATATGGAAAATATTTTGTTAAGAGAAGATAGTTTTTAGTAGTCACACTGTTACAGCTAAGAAAATTATTTAATTACAAAAATGGCTATCCCAGATTGAATTAAACTATTGAAAAGTTTGAATAACTATAGATTGAAAATGATATTATATTAATCTTGAAAACATTTTTACAGTATTAAAGATCTTAATCTCTCTGTAAGGTAAAAGTATTACAAGAAATACAAACAAAATAAAAAATCGTGCTCCACTAAAAAGATTAATTACATAAAAAGTTATATTCTTTTCAAGAACATGCTTTGTTATGTATATTGACTAAAAATACTAGAAATGCCTATTAATAACATGAGCAATATTATTTTTATAGTTGATGAAAAACTAAACTAAAATTAATAAACATATCAAATTAAAGTTGGAATCAAATTAATAATAGGAGGAGGAGAAAAAGTTTGTGTGAATCATTCTTTTTTTTGTTGGCCCATAATAGGAGGAGGAGAAAAAGAAATTTGTGATTGACTATCCATAAAATGGGGAGATGGTTTTCTAGAAATGGTTTTCCTTTGGGGCATGCAGACTTTTATTATTAGCCATGGAATGTTGAAGAGCAAGAAACATTGAATAACTAAGCAGATGAAAAAGTAATTGGGAAAAAAGTTGCAGAGTTGGGGGAAAAGAAAAGAAGAAAGAATAGATAGATAAATGTGGGTTTCAAGTACAAAGGAATCAATAATTAAAAGTAGAGGAAAAGGAAATGGATTGGTGGCAGTTGCTGTAGAAAAGGATAAAAAAGGGAGCAGACAGGCTCTCAAATGGGCTGCTGACACGCTTCTTTCCAGAGGCCAAACTCTTGTTCTCATCCACGTCTTGCACACAACCTCCTCACCTCTTTCCAGTAATTCACCTTCACCAACCAACATAAACATATACATGAATATATATATATCTATAACAGTAATAATCATTCATTCAACTCCAACTTCTCACTTTACAAATGTATACATTGTTAGGAGGCTGCCAAAGCAAACTACGCAGCACCACCACCAACTGGTCAGCTGCATCTCCCAATAAAGACAAACTTGCCAACATTACAAGCGACCTATTTGACACCTTTCATTGTTATTGTTCACGCAAAGATGTATGTATGTATACATGTCTATAAAAACCTTATTCTTTTCAAATTGCTTACAGATGCTAAATATTTATTCTATCAGATACATTGTCTTGATGTTGTTCTCCAAGACATGGATGTGGTGAAAGGAATAACTGAATATGTCTATTATGCTGCAATTGAGAACTTAGTGCTTGGTGCAGCCTCCAGACATGGCTTTATTAGGTACTGTCCAACAGAATTGGCTATTCTGAATTCCAACAATAGTGAACAAGACAGGAGCAATATGGTATGTATGTGATTAATGCATACGCAACTTTGTTCAACTAAATGCAGATTCAAGACAAGTACACCAAGCAGCATATTAAAGGGAGCCCCAGATTTCTGTAGTGTGTATGTCATTTCTAAGGGGAGAATATCTTCAGTTAGGAGTGCTGCTCGAAGGGCCCCACATGCCTCCCCATTGCTGAGCCAAATAGAGACTCTAAACGATGAGCATGAAAATGAATTTGATATACCCTGTAGACCACGGTTGAGCTTCAACGGTTTGTTTCTTCAAACTAATCTTGTTTTGGTCATCAATCGTTCTGATGAAATCACATATTTGCATACATGTTTTAACTTCAGGCAACAGGGTATCACCCAAACCGATCACCTTGCAAAGTGAATCCATGAAGTAGGTTTCCTCTTGAAGCCATTTCATACGACAATGAGATTATTTATGACACAGTGATATTAACATAAATCTTTTCTTGTCCAATCTATGATTGAAGCAAGATACAACTTGGCAGAAGATCAGGGGCAATTGGAAGGTTATCCGTGGATATGGCCGAACAAGACTCTGACATATCATTTGTAAGCTCTGACAGGCCCAGCAGTGTACGTTCATCCTCTGTTTTCTATGACCATGCCGATTGTGGCAGAAATGGCCGAACTTCAACCAGTTCAGATCGTAGCTGGGGGTCAACATGCATGAGACTCAAGTTCACCGATCCCAGTTCACCGGACCATTTATTTTCAGACGAAGGTAGCCGCTCATCAATTTCTAGTTTGCAAAACATGGTGAGCATTTTCCTGTTTTGATGAACTATGTATAGAATGGAATAGGATGCGATGTTTTATTTATTGGATATCCAGAATCCTGAAACTAACATACATTGTGAACAAAGTATGTATTAGAGGTGATGGTTAATACATGTTCAGGACGAGGTTGAAGCTGATGTGAGGAGGTTGAGGCTGGAGTTAAAGCAGACAATGGAAATGTACAGTACTGCATGCAAAGAGGCCCTAACAGCGCAGCAGAAGGTAAGTAAGTGTATACGGTAATGATGTTATTTAGATTAGGGTTTAGGTTGGAAAATAAAAAGGAAATTATGGTACAGTTACTGGAACTGCACAACTCGAGAATTGAGGAAGAAAAGAAACTAGAGGAGGCACGGGAATCCCAGGAAGCAGCAGAGGCGATTGCAGAGAAAGAGAAAGAAAGAAGCAAAGCAGCAAAAGAAACAGCAGAATTGGCAAAGAGACTTGCAAGGCTGGAAACAAAGAAAAGAGCAGAAATAGAAGTGAAATGTCTGAAAGAAGCAGAGGAAATGAGGAAAGTGTTAAAAAATCTAAAACAGACAGATAAAAGATACAGGAGATACACAATGGAGGAGATTGTAAAGGCAACGAACGAGTTTTCAGAATCCCAGAAAATAGGTGAAGGGGGTTATGGCCCCGTGTACAAGTGTTACCTCGATCACACAGCAGTGGCGGTGAAGGTTCTGCGCCCAGGATCAGCACAGGGAGAGACACAATTTCAGCAAGAGGTGAAGAACGAGTGGAAATATGTAACCCTAAAAAAACAAATCGGCATTGAATGATAGAGAATAACGGTAAATTGAAAATGGCAATGCAGGTGAACATACTAGGGTCCATAAGACATCCGAACATGGTGCTTCTGGTAGGAGCGTGTCCGGAAGAGGGAGTGCTGATATACGAGTACATGGAGAATGGAAGCTTGGAAGAGTGTCTGTTCGGGAAGAAGGAGGAGATGAGGAGTTGGGAGCTGAGGTTTGGAATAGCGGCGGAGATAGCGACGGGGCTACTGTTCCTGCATCAGACAAAGCCAGAACCGCTGGTGCACCGAGACCTGAAGCCCGCGAATATATTGCTGGACCAGAACTACGTGAGCAAGATAAGCGATGTGGGACTGGCGAGGCTTCTGCCTGCTGCAGTGGCGGAGAACGAGACGCAGTGCCGCATGACTGCCGCAGCAGGAACCTTCTGCTACATCGATCCCGAGTACCAGCAGACCGGAATGCTGGGTGTTAAGTCGGATGTGTATTCTCTCGGAATCATTATTCTTCAGCTATTGACGGGAAGGCCCGCCATGGGCCTGGCCCACCAGGTCCAACAATCCATCAAGAACGAGACCTTTGCCCAGATTCTGGACCCATCCGTCCCGGCCTGGCCCCTCCCACAGGCCCTCTCCCTTGCCAACTTGGCACTCCAGTGCGCGCAACTCAGCCGGAAGGACCGCCCTGACCTTGCCACATTCCTCCTCCCTCAGCTCCAAATGCTGAGAGACTTTGCCCACCACCACCACCGCCATCAACAACCTCCCCAGGATCAGGACGTCCTCAGCGAACGCACTTCTCAACACTCCGGAAGCCCATCCAGCCCGTCAAGCCCAACCACAGACCAACCCATACAAGGTAACACTCTACACTTCTCAGTTCTCATACTCCTTTTCAACACTAAATAATTTTTTTGATTTATTCTAAATTATTTTATATTTCAAAATAAAAATATTTTTTATATCAACTAGTTCAATATTAAATAAAAAATTAAGGTGTTTGTGTATCATCTTTTCAATTTTACCATTTGATGTCTCAAGGTTATGAAAAACACTCACGAAAATATTTTGAGACTTGAGATCACTACTGAAATTTGAACTCCTCCTCATTGAATACCAACTCGATTCCTATGAATTACGCTCACTTTTGACAATTTTAGTTCTATTTTAATCTTTAGCGATCAATTTTATGTGGTCTTCAATAGATCATGTTGCAAACTTGGTTATTGCTTTAAAAGTTGAAGTGATACTCTTTGAAAGTGAGCAACTTAAAAACATCTAAGAATATAATTTGTTTATGACGTTGGATAAGATTGAAAAAAAAACTATGTAATTTAAGTGTCAATGTTATCTTATCTTTAAAAAGCTAAGGTACACAACTCAATTTATTCCTTTTCTCTTTTTTTTCTCTTCTTTTTTCTTATTTATTTTTCTTCACGTATTTTTTTCATTTTCTCTGTCTAATTCTTTTATTTCTGTTTTGAAATTATCTTCTTCTTTTTTCAGATGGTACCACCTAGAAGATAGCTAAGTGTATAAATGGTTTCTAACTTGTTAGAATTCAATTTAGAGTAAGTTGTTATTGCTTTAAAATCTCATTATTATTAATTCTTTAATTTTATAGTCATACTTTGATTTTATCATTTTAAAAATGTCATTTTTCAACTTATTTGTTTTGGTTGATTTAGTGATATTTCATTAGTTTTTTAGAAGCCTTGGATGGATTTTCAACTCTTTTTTACTCGCTGTCTGGAACACAAGCAACTTTTGGGTAAGCAAAACTATTTTAAATTATAAGTCATCTTAATTATAGACTATGATTATTTTTGGCATAGTTGAAATTTTGTCTTAATATATTTTAATTAAGGTGATTGATATTATTTTGAACTTAGTTATTGGTTGGAATGGTCATTTTGTAGTGTAACGAGTCACGGCACTATCACGGAAATGTTATATATAGTTGATTGTGAATATGTTAAAAAGTGTTTTGGAACAAGTGAAAAATTGTTATTTCAACTCATCTTTATTAAGTTTTAAGTTGTTATTTAAGTGAAAGTCATTAGTTTGAGTGTAAAATAACATCACGTGAACGTTAAAATGAACTTTCAAGTGACAGTGATAACCCTTGTCGCTTAAACTGAAATAGTAAATGTATCTTTAACTATTTTATTTTCTTTAACTCTCGTGGCTTAATCAACGTTTAGATGCTTCGGCAATGGAACATTGATGATTTGTGTGAAGTTTTGGAAACTTTTTTATGTAAAAAAATATAATATAACTAAAGTAAATTATTACCAGAAATTTGGTAATGATAAGTGGAATAAAATCACAAAACAAATAACTTCTTTAATATTTGGTCCGATTTTGATTTACTTTGTTGTGCAATGATTCTTACAATATTAATATTTTAATATTAGATATTTCATTGCAACCAGAAACGATAGTGGCTAGCTGCTCTACATCATGTTGTGCTTCCTCTGCTGCTGCGTCTTTCATTATGATGAATTGCGTTATTGTTAGTCAACATAAAAATAAAAGAGGAAGCTATGAAAAATGTATATATATGGAGCACATTGTAGAAAAATATTGTAAGTCTATCCATAATTAGAATAGTTACCTCTCTACAGTTAAGTTAAGGCTTGATTTTGAAATTTTTAAATATATGGGTTTTGAATATTTGGTTTTTATTTTAATTTAATTTATAAATAAATCATATATATTTATAATGATGTATGTGACTTATCAAATCAATTATAACCATTAAATCATAACCGTTATAATATATTGATAATAAATATCATTTTTTATTGTTGAAAAATACAAATTTATTATAGAAATAAAGTATTCTTGAAAAATAATTAATTTAAAAGAAGTATAATTATATAAAAGTATTCTTTTAATTATAACAAAAGAATTTTTTTAAATAATTCTTAAAAACAGAAGATGTTTTTAAAATAAAAGTTAAAAGTAAATTATTTATAAAATAATTAATTATTAAAATAATAATAAAGGATAAATTTGAAAAAAAAATGAGAAACATAAACATATTTATAGATAATAGACATAAATATTTTAAAAAATGTCTCTTTATATATCATTATAGATAATAGACATAAATATTTATAACAAATTATAAACATAAAATTTTCAAACTATTATTTAATAGATTTAATTAATTTCCTTTTTAAAAAAACTAAATTGTATATTAAAGTTTATTTATTTTACTTTTTTTTATCAAAGATCTTCCAAAACATTTTTTTTTGCTTGAGACATTTTTCATACACTAAGACGCATAGAACCTATGTTCTTGTCACATGAAAATTACAAGAAAATATATATATATATATATATATATATTAACAATAATAACGATGATATGTATTAACACTAATTATTTAATTTCATTAATATAAATAGTATAATTCACATAAACAATTAAATTAACCTAAATAATAATAATTCACATAAACAAAAGAATAATAAAAATATGGTCCTCACAAAAATGTAAATACAATAAATAACAGTTTTTTTTACAACACGAATTTATTTTCTTTAAACATTACAACAAAACCAAACATATATATATATATATATATATATATATAATAACTAATTTTATTACATATTCTACAAATATTTCTTTCTCCAAAAAATTTTCCTTTAAAACGACATCATTAGTGTATTTTTTATTTTTCATTTCTTACTTTTAATATACTTCCCATATGTAAGAACCTTTCTCTAAATATATTTCATAATTTCATATCGAATAAAATCAAAACGTGATAAAATCACACACGCGCACGCACCGTGTATATTTTTTAGTGTATGAAAATTAAAATATATTTGCTTTATTTTAAAAAAATCATCATAAAATTCAAACTAATATCTCATCAAATTTAAGAATATTACCATTAACTAACTACTAACTTCAATAAAAACACACACACACATATTTTTTCTTAATTTACTTAACATCATTATATTTTTTTTTCTTCTCAAATTCTAAAGATTATTTTTCTTAAAAGTGGACGAAAATAATAAATGTACAATAAATGAATAACATATATTGGAAACGTGAATTTATTTATATAACTCCGATGGAATATGATGAAATAACACCAAATAACTATTTTTTTTATAAATATAACATTTACTTTTATTAAAGATATACTTGTATCGTGAATTTTAATAATGAATTCGTATTTATTAATATAAGCATAACAAAAGTTAGGAATGCCAAAGGAAACTCTTCTCGTTTTCATTAAGTACAGTTTAAGAATATAAATGTTAACAATGAAACAATTAATATTAGTCTTGAATTTTAAAAATAAGATTTAAATAGATTTAGAAATGTTTAAAAAAAATGGTTAAATTGTGGTAGTATGTATTAATTATTAATTATTAATATTAATTAGTAGTTAGTAGTTAGAAGGAAGGGAATGACATGAGTAAGTAGCCAATTAGAGTGCAGTTAAGATGAGATGTCGCAATGTTATTGGATATCTCTGACATGTTAAGAAGAGAGTGGCTTATATATGTAAATTAAGAAATGTAAGAATCAAGAGAAGAAAGGCGAAGGGGAAGTAGAAATAGTTAGTATAGTATTATATTTGATTTGATTTGATTTAATTTATTTGATTCATTGTGTTGTGTATTTTCTCTCACATGCATTTCTCCTTCAGACAAAGGTATAGAGGAAGAAATTCCTTTCGGTGGCTGTGACAGCAATTGCGACCAATTCTTCACCACAAACAATTCGTAAGGATTATTAGATCTGCGATCTCAATTTAGGATTTCACTCAGATCCCATTCCAGACGAGGATGCGGATCTATTCTAATTCAATGCCAAATCGAATCCAAGCATAAGCATTTGGATCCATCTTTGTTAGTTAGTTAGGCACTGATGCAGTATCATTTGCTGCATTATTCATTCAAATGTATGATAAATTATTTTTTGTGATTAATTTTGGGCAGTCTCAGCACTAACTCCTGTTGCGGCTGCGGAGAGGAGCGAGAAGGGAGGCGTTGCAGTTTGATTCCCTTAGGAAGCGTAAATCGTTGTTTGGGTGTTTGAAAAGACAATTCAAAATTCAGCGACCGGGTTCAGGGGCTGACTTGCCCCAAGGAGGTGGTGAGTACAACCCTTATTCTGTAGCGCGGAGGGCGAGTTCCACACATTCCATAATGATGGAAAATGACATGGAGAGCGGTACTTTGGGTTTGGGGGCTTACCAGGACAAGCCCAGAGTTTTTCCCAACATGCGCACTAAACCTTACACCCCTCTGGTTCGTTCCTAAACCATAACAATATAACAAAGTTCTCACTTCTTCATTGTTGTATATCTGTCTGCAACTGTCTGTATATTTTGTCCACTCCTGTTTTACACTTTGCTGCAGATATTTCGGATTCTGCTCAGTATAAATGTTCGTGTCCTGTTCGTTATTTTGCTCCTTGGGCTGGGTGCTATCTTTTACGTGGGAGCCAGTACCTCTCCAATTATTGTGTTTGTCATCTCTGTTTGCATTCTCAGCTTCCTTGTTGCCATTTATCTTACAAAGTGGGTGCTCGCAAAAGATGAGGGACCTCCTGAAATGGTTCAGGTAAATCTATTTCCTATAATTACTGCAATCTCTAACGTGTGGTCCATCTCCTCTAAGCATTCCTAAAATCAGCAATTTCGTTTTAGGAGATCAATACTACAATAGGGATTTTCTCAATAATCAACTATTTCTCTGTGGTTGAAAGACGAGTTTATTGCTGTGAATCCTATGAAAGAGGATGAGGTTGATTATCGTTGTCAAAATCATACATACATTATAGATAGAACTACGAAGTCCTTTTAAAGTTTGGGTGGTCCTCATCTTAAACTCAGTTATGTGAAATTCAGCTAGGTCCTCATATACCCGATACAGTATTTAAACCCAATATTGGGCCGCCTGCCTTTCTTTGTGCTATAGATATATATTCCTAAGCATAAGGGTGTATGGTCATTGGGCTACCTGCATATGTCCGTGCTACAAATGTCCAGTGTTGGCACGAAATGGTGTGTTGAGATCTCACTCTGGCCCGAGATATGGCCAGTGAGCCCAAATTCTAAGAACCGAGTTCCATCTGAGAGGTTGAGATGGAATGATATTGCCACATCGTTTGTACCCTTTCATACAGGTGGGGCTATTTTACCGGAAGTTTATATTGTATCAACCCTGTGTAATTCTTGTTGAAAAATATACTCCTCAGGGGGAAAACATTTGTGTGTGTGTGTGTGTGTGTGAAATAGCACTTTTTGGTGATTATTGTTTCGCTTTTATAAGGTTAGATTGTTAATTTGATTTGGATTGGAGGGCATGAAACAGAGTAGCACGTACAGAGTAGGAATGATTAAAGCTTGCCGGTGGATTGGTCATGTGAGAAGAATACCAATTGAGACTATAGTGAGAAAAGAGGATCACATAACACTAGTCTTTTAGTAAAAACAATTAAAAGACAACAAAATTTTAGGACAAATCTTAAAGATTTAAATAATTTTACTGAAAAATTGCTTTATAATAGAGCCTAATGGTTTTGGTTGATCAATGTAGCCAACCTCACCCAGTGAGGTACTGCTTTATTGTTGGTGTGTCAACGTGAAAGGAAACAACTCTTTGGCTACATCCCTAGCCTCTCTTCTTACTTTCCTTGTTTATAGAGATTTAGAGAGAGTTCTGTAGTGTTGATCCCCATCAAAATCATTATGTAATAGTGATTCCTGCATTTTTCTTAACCAGGATAAAGTTCCCATGTACTATACAAGAAAAGATTCTACAGTTTGGGTTCTACACCCGTAATGTTTTTCAATTTGGTCCCTACATGAATAATTCTAACAGTGTTTATAACTTTAGAAAATGGTGGGAATCGATTTGGGAATACTTTTTCATGTAGAGACCAAAATGCAAAGGTACTTTTTTGTGAAGACTGAGATGAAAAGCAGTGCCAAGATTACGGACCACAATTTTAGTTTAACCTTTGGTTAATTACAAAATTACTGTTAATGAGTATTGTTTTTTCCTCTTTGCTTTCACATTTGATGAAAAAAAACTTTAGAAGTGAGAACATGCAAATCTTTAGTTTAGGACATTTCTATTGAGTTCTATTTTCTCTTTTTTTTGGGAGGACAAGAAACTATCTTCCAACCTCCAAGAAAATTTCCTTTCCTTTTAATCAAAATGGGGGAAATATAAACCCAGGAACAGGTGGGCTTGTTAAATTTCATTTTTGCATATCTTCAAATATAGAACATACCAAGAGATTTTCTTATGAATAAAATTCTAGCAGTGGAACCTTTTGTTAATATGCTATCATGCAATGAGCCTGATTTTTTGAACCATTTTTTTCGATTGACCAAAATAGTCTGAGTGTTTAAGTTATTGTACATCTTAGTGCCTTTTATGATGACTGATTGACAGTTGGATCACATCACCATGAACCCTTGTTTTCTTGTCCTGAGCTTATCATATTGCTTTCTAGATAGCAGATGCTATACGAGATGGAGCTGAAGGATTTTTCAAGACCCAGTATGGTAGTATATCCAAGATGGCCATGTTGCTTGCTGTTGTTATTCTTTGCATATATTTGTTTCGCAGTACAACTCCTCAACAGGAATCTTCTGGCCTGGGAAGGTGATGTCATAAAATACATATGCTGTGAATACTTTTAGCTGTTTACTTGTTCTTATCTGTCATTGTCATCCTGTTTCAGGTCAACTTCTGCATACATCACTGTAGCTGCTTTCCTTTTAGGTGCCCTTTGTTCGGGTATTGCTGGATATGTAGGGATGTGGGTGTCAGTTCGTGCCAATGTGAGAGTTTCTAGTGCTGCGAGACGGTCTGCAAGAGAAGCATTGCAGGTTAAACCATAATTAGTTCATTATCAGTTTCTGTGAAAACTATGAACAGTTCACTATTCGTGTGTTAACTGGAAGGAATTTGCACAGGTAGCTACTCGTGCAGGTGGTTTATCTGCCATCATTGTTGTTGGTATGGCTGTAATTGGTATAGCAGTCCTTTATGCCACATTTTATGTTTGGTTGGGAGTGGACACACCTGGTTCAATGAAGGTTACTGATTGTAAGTGTAGACTTCTCCCCCTAACTTGTCATCATAGAATATTTTTTAAAGTTTGAAATTTTAATATTGTTATTATTCAACATACATGTTGCTCTGTATGTTTCATCATTATCTTTTCAAGCTAGTTTTCCATGTTTATAAATTGGTGAGTTTTTATGTGCATTTGTAAACTGAAAATAAAAAAGAGAGCCGAGTTGGTGAACTTGGGGGAGGTTTGATTGAGGTCATAAATGGTTCCTTATATAATTTCTCATTAAATGTTCCCACTCGACTTATATTGAGCCAAAGGCCAATAATTAAATTGACTGAAATAAGTGTTAGCTGATATGCCCACAATTATTAAGGTATATTGATTGTCTATCTCACTATGGCATGGCATGATTAATTTTTTGTCCATTATCTCACCTATTCTCTCGCTAATTGGGGTTTATTTGAACATTTTTGTTTTCTCTCAGTACCTCTTCTTCTAGTTGGATATGGATTTGGTGCCTCCTTTGTTGCTCTATTTGCTCAGTTGGGTGGTGGAATATACACCAAAGCAGCTGATGTTGGAGCAGACCTTGTTGGAAAAGTAGAACAGGGAATACCTGAAGATGATCCTAGGAATCCTGCTGTTATTGCTGATCTGGTAATTGTTTTGTTTTTGTTTAATTTGTTTCGTTGAGTCTATGCATTAAAATTTGTTGGTTGTTCCAAGTCAGGTTAATGGAAAGACATGAGAGGAAGGATTGAGTTGAACGTTTGTGCTAAGGTTTCTAACTGAAATCAAACACTATGCTAATGTTCATTGAAATGCAGGAGAGTTTGTGGAAATGATTTTGAAATAATATTATATCTTTATAAGTAGCTTGAGAAGTATGTCTGCATGGTTCTATTTAAAGGTGGAAACACAACAAAAGCCTTATCCCACTAAGTGAGATTGAAACACAAAAATGTAATTTACCATCCATGAGTCAACTGTATAACTGAACCTATTTAGGGTGTTCTCTGATTTGAAGTTTCTGAATATTTGTATTTATTTTTAATTTGTCAGAGATTTCTGAGATTTTTCCAAATTTTATGATCATTTTTGTTTTGCCAACCTATTGGATAAATAAACAAAGTGCATTGAGGTGTCTATATTTCATTTTCTTTTAACTATAATGTTGAGCTTTAAGCCTTGACGGTAAGAGAATAAAGAAAGTATTGTTATATGAAAGACATTATTAACTGATAAACATTCTGGATTCATATTTTCATCTTTTGTAAAATTGATTGATACTTGCAAAAGTTACATAAGATCAATGAGAAGAACTGTCTAATGTTTATAATTTCCTTGACTTGTGCTTTTGTTTTTTCTGCCTATACTTTTTTTTTCTGAACTTGTGCTTCCATCGGTACCATATTGGTTTTGTTTTGATTTTAAGGTTGGTGACAATGTGGGAGATTGTGCTGCTCGAGGTGCTGATCTCTTTGAAAGTATTGCAGCTGAAATAATCAGTGCCATGATACTTGGTGGATCAATGGCACAGCGTTGTAAAATTGCAGGCAAATACTTGAGTTGCTCTATTGTGTCGCTTTCTTGCTTACTTCTGATCTATTACTTGTATTCGTGCCCATCCAATATGATGTTTTCAATTTTGATTCAGATCCATCGGGCTTCATCTTGTTTCCTCTTGTTGTTCACTCCTTCGATTTGGTGGTATCGTCAGTTGGAATATTTTCTATTCGGGGAACACGTGAAACTGGAGTAATGGCTCCAATGGAGGATCCGATGACAATTCTTCAAAAAGGATATTCTTATACGATAGTCTTAGCTGTTTTGGCATTTGGTTTGGTAATAGTTAATCTTCATTTGTGTTCTTTTAATTTGACTTTTTTATATTTCCTGGATTGGCCAAGCATTCATTGTTCCAATTGGCCAAGCATTCATTTGTCAATTATGACTAAAATAACGTACCTATCATTTTTCAATTTTTTGTTGCACGGGTTATTTTCTGCCTAATTTTTAAATTGAATTACTTTTGCAGTCTACCCGCTGGTTACTTTACACTGATCAAGCACCTTCAGCATGGTTCAATTTTGCCTTGTGTGGGTTGATTGGTATTATCACTGCATACATTTTTGTCTGGATTGCCAAGTATTATACTGATTACAAGCATGAGCCTGTGCGCATATTAGCGCTTTCCAGTTCCACTGGTCATGGGACTAATATAATTGCTGGAGTCAGTTTGGGTCTGGAATCTACTGCTCTTCCTGTCCTTGTCATCAGTGTGTCAATTATCTCAGCTTTCTGGCTGGGTCGCACCTCTGGACTAGTAGACGAATCAGGAACCCCAACTGGTGGGTTGTTTGGCACTGCTGTGGCAACGATGGGAATGCTAAGCACTGCTGCCTATATTCTTACTATGGATATGTTTGGCCCAATAGCTGATAATGCAGGAGGAATTGTGGAGATGAGTCAGCAGGTAGTTATTGCCAGAATAATATGGTCCATTGTGTTATGAGATTTCTCATGTCATGCGTTCTGACAGTCAACCTGTTTTCAGCCTGAAAGTGTCCGAGAGATAACGGATGTCCTTGATGCAGTAGGAAACACGACCAAAGCTACCACCAAAGGCTTTGCTATTGGTTCTGCTGCTCTTGCATCTTTCCTTTTGTTTAGTGCTTATATGGACGAGGTTTCCGCTTTTGCTCATGAACCTTTTAAACAGGTGTGCAGGACTAGCTCCTAGTTAATGAAGTATAAATTTTTTAGGTCCTTATTATATTTCATGTTATTGTTTTGGTACAATTTACTTCATGTTGGATTGAGTGTTTAACATTGGGCCAAAAGCTATAGGTGATACTCAAAGTGCAACTCCTATCTAGGAGCATAATAACCTAAGATCACGATTTGATTGTAACTTGGTTCACGTGACCTCTAGTACTTGACAATTGATGTCACCCACAACAATCTCCCTCTCTTCGTTAGGAATCAAACTTGAAATCTTGACCCTGTTACCAATTGTTGGATTAAGAATTTACCACTAGGTCAAAAGCTATAATCAATAGTCAGGGTAAACTCTTTCTAGTGTAACGTCCATGGGCCACAATTTGATTATAACTTGGTCCACTTGCTTCCTCCATAGGACAATTGATTCCATCCACGAAACTACTTCTATTCCAACATAGATTGAATATGTTTAAAAAGAATAAAATGTTCAAGCTAGATGTAAATTTAATGATTGGTTGCATTGGGAAGAAATTGCCTTTATAATGTCCAGTTTGAAAGATTAAAGATGCATGGACTACAACCAAAACACGTGCATTTTTAGGAACATATTGAAGTCACCACCCTGATTATTATATTATTATTTTTATTACTTTGTCTCATCATTGGTTCTTCTAAGTGCAACTTGTGATTGAGTTACAGGTTGATATTGCAATTCCCGAAGTTTTCGTTGGTGGTTTGCTAGGTTCCATGCTTATATTTGTCTTTAGTGCTTGGGCCTGTTCTGCTGTCGGCAGAACTGCACAAGAGGTTGTTAATGAAGTGAGAAGGCAGTTCATTGAGAGGCCTGGTATAATGGTGAGTTTATGTTTGTAATGTAATATTATATATCTCAATTAAGTTTTGATAATCTCTCTTTTTTTCTTGTTTATACTTTGAACAGGATTACAAGGAAAAACCAGATTATGGTCGCTGTGTTGCTATTGTAGCATCTGCATCATTAAGAGAGATGATAAAACCTGGTGCATTGGCAATCATTTCACCTATTGTAGTCGGTGCGTTAAGTTTTATTTGTATTTGCACATATATTATCATTAGTGAAAGCTGGGGAGAATGGAAACAGTTATGCTAATTTTCTTTTGTTTTATAATTACGTGACCAACATAATTGTTGGATAGGCTTTTGATCGCATGAACTTGTTTTGGGGAGTTCTTGTATCTCTCATATTAACCTTTATATTTGAATGTTTTGTTTTTCCGACGAGTTCTGCCTCCCTTATATCTTTTTAATTCTTGCATTAGTTTGTTGGTAGTAGTAAGTAATTGTTCCCCGAGCCCCTCATCTCTCAAATTCTATCTTTGCGAAAAATTCTGGAGCAGACTTTATAAAAAAAAACCTGGGAATCAGCTGTCTGTTTGATCTTTTGCCTTTTTGAGATGACCTGTTTAGTGATACGCTATTCTTATATTTATATGATATGAAATATTTTTTATGCCACGTAGACTTTACTATATTTTATCTTTCCATCACATGCAGGTTTTGTATTCCGAATTTTGGGCTACTATACAGGACAACCTTTACTCGGGGCTAAAGTGGTGGCTGCTTTGCTCATGTTTGCAACAGTGTCTGGTATTCTTATGGCTCTTTTTCTGAACACAGCTGGTGGTGCCTGGGATAATGCAAAGAAGTACATTGAGACTGGAGCTCTTGGAGGGAAGGGAAGTGAAGCTCACAAAGCAGCCGTAACCGGAGATACGTAAGTTACCGTTTGCTTATTCCACTGGGTTCTCTATTCCCTTGAAGTAATAAATAGGTTTTTGTTTCCTTATATGTGGAATGTGGTTTGTAGTTTCTTGTAAAGTTTTATATTCAGCCATTCAATATGGTTGCTGTTGATTATAAGTATAGTCGGGGCTCTCTTTTTTTCTGTTCTGTCTAGCAGCAACGGTTATTGTGCTTATAATGTGTCTGTTGCATTGCCATGACTGCCTTTGTGACCCTGACCTGTGGCCTCAATGTGCCGTTAACCAGAACAGTTTCATCCTATTCCTTATGCTGTCCCTTTTATTAACACCGCCTCATATCTTCTTCACCCTATCATTATGTTGCACATGGTAATTTTTTCCCCTAATTGCAGCCATGCCAAGCGACCCACTACTGCTAATCCATTATCACCGTTTTGACAAGATCCTTTAGTATCATTGCCCCCAGTACCAGCGTTATCCTTGGAGCTATATTTTTTTACTTTGTTCTTGTTTCGAGTCCTCCTCAACCACCAACCTAAACTTTAACTACATACCTTTGGATAAAAATCACAGGAGATAGCATGAACGATGCTTTTCCTACAATTGTTATTTTGTTGTCTGATTGTCGATGTAAACTGGGACCCTATATAGTTTGTTTTTGGAAATTAATGGAAGATATGATGTACTGCAACTATAGGTCCTTTTAACAAGTCTTCACTTCACCTAGGCTAGCGTAATTGCTAACAGTGTTTTCCTTTTCGTGATTTTTTATATGCTGGATTAATAATTTACATGTTTGGAAATTTGACTAATTTGGCAGGGTGGGAGATCCATTCAAAGACACAGCTGGTCCTTCAATCCATGTCCTTATAAAGATGCTCGCAACGATTACGCTAGTAATGGCTCCAATCTTCCTGTGAGAGTTGTTGATATCACAGAAAAAGCATAGTTGCGCCAATTTGATTTTGCTAATTTTGGAAAGTATAGAGATAGGTTGTATGAATCTATGATGTACATCGATGAGCCTGATTAATAGTCACAATGATTTTTCTTGTCCTTGATCAGAATAAGAGATATTAGTTGACTGAACATATGGAGAAAGTAGTGATTAGAAAATTTCCCCGTATTATTCTTTGGCTTTTTAAATTAGATGATGTTCACCTGTTATCCAAATCCAGCGCAGCTAAATTAAAATTATACCTAAAAACCAATTAAGGTTTACATTGCGAAACACTTCATTGTAATTCATCCATGTTGCAAACAAATTTGTCACTTCTCAACTTTTTTTACTTTCAACGATTGACGGTAACTTTTGTATCGCTAATCTTCAGCACTGCTTACACATTCCAGGCTAATTTTAGGTTAATTTGTGCCACTATAGATGATGATTAACAAGCAACAGTTGTGGCAGTAGTGAAGGGTTATGAAAGGAAAGATAAATCTTAAAGATAAAACTAAATTGAACAAATTTAATTAAAACTTTATTTAAATCAAACATAACAAATTATAATGTGAAGAGTGTTATTTGATGTAAATCGTGTCTGTTTATACACTTTGTTGTTATTAATTTACAAAAATATAATTTAATAAATCAGATACTAAATTGAACTTGTAAAACAAAAAAGTAACTAAATCGAATAAATTATACTAAAAACAAAAACCAAAATAATTTTTAAAGCTTTGAGATTAAAGTTATGAAAATGGAATACCAATATCATCTCTATCATATGTATAGATTATTCTCTTTGATATTCTTTTGTTATACATACTTTCTTTACTATTTGTTTTTTCTTTTTTTTCACCGAATTTTCCCATTTAAGTTATTTTTCTCTCATTTCCATGTTTTTTAATCGAGTAGGTATAATTGTACCATTGACAATTTTTACCGTCATACCTCATTTTATTTATATATATAATATGGTTAATTCTTTCTTTAGGTGACAAAACAAATTAATACAACAGTATATAATTATGGATACATGGTTCAAAGTTTAATAAGGTTATTCATATATTTAAGACTTAATAGTTATTTTAATCGTTTTTTTTATTTCATTATGCTGTAACATTATTAATTTGGTCTGATTTTCTAAAAGTTTGAGTTAATATATTTTTTTTTTCATGAAATTAGTAGTAACAAAATTATCACAATAATATGTAACAGACAACAAACGTGCTATTATGGTAAATTGTCATTATTAATTTGACAAAATATATTATGTTGACTCATTTAAAAAAGGCTTAAATGCCCTTTTGGTCCTCATTTTCGTAGTGTTTGTTGCGGATGATCCTCATTTTGACAGGATGCTTAAAATGATCCTCATTTTTACTGAATGTTTAAAATGGTCATCATTTTCGCAATTCGTGTTTTATTTGGTCATTTTCTGTAACGCCGCTTAAATCATTAACGGAGCATTGTACATGTGGCACAGTTTGTATTTTGTATTAGGGTGTGTTATGTGTACTGTACAGGTGTGGTAATTAGATATTTAGGGATAAATAAGTGAGCTAGGGTTTTGGTAAGGAATGTTTGGGCAGTAGGTGAGTTTTTGCAATATTGTTCCTCCATTCCCCAATTGGTGTTGCTACAATCTTCTTCTTCCTGCAATCCCATTATATAGGTATGTTATACGGTCTCAATCTTCTTTCTTTACCTCTGGTTGTAATTGTTGGAGGCAACCGTGTTGTATCACTTCATGCACTGATGATGGTTCAACAAGAAATGGATTAATTCCGATTTGTAGTTGCGGAGAGATGACAACTTTGAGGATGGCAATGAATGTGGATGCTCAACATTGCAGTTTAGAATGAAATTACAGATTAGGATGAAATTACAGATTAGGATGAAACTACAGATTAGGAGGATACCATGATAGCAGCTACAAACGTCTTAGTTATTTTTTGGAATTTCTGATGTAGAATTCATTATTGATGTACTGCATTTCGACTTTCCTTAAACTTCGTTCAATTTCACTTTTGTCAAACATTGATGTAGTGCATTTTGATGAGAATGAATTAATGTTATGAAATTAACTTCTTCAGGACTTAGATCAATTTAATTTTTCCCAAGCTTAGATCAATATCACTTACTTCAATGCTCAAATTAAGGTGTCATTTTGAACATGTTGGGATCAAACTAATTCCTTTCTTCATTTAACAATAGTACAAAACAGATTGGACTTTAAAAGATTACACACAATAACAGTACGAATAATACAATAACAACTCAAGTGAACCTTATTACTAATTGTAGCCTCTCCTCAACAACCTTTAATGACTTCTCCAAATCATTAATCGTCTCATTTGTGTCATGATGATGACATCCTTTTCATCAACACCATCATTTGAAAAAGTTACAGCCCACATTATTGGAACCACCACTCTGTAAATCAATAAACCAAAAATTAAAACCAAATTATTATTAACACAAAAATAAAAACAGATTATACCCAAAATTTTCTACCAATATTCTTTGGAGTTCTTGCCATCCTCAAAGTTGTCATCTCTCTGCAGCTACAAATCGGGGTTAATTCATTTCTCGTTGAACCACCAACAATGCACGAAGTGATACAACACGGTTGCTTCCAACGATTACAACCATAGGTAAAGGAAGAAGATTGGGACGGTAACATACCTATGTAATGGGATTGCAGGAAGAAGAAGATTGCAGCAACACCAATTGGGAATGGAAGAACAAGATTGTCAAAACTCACCAACTGCCCAAACATTCCTTACCAAAACCTTAGCTCACTTATTTATCCCAAATATCTAATTACCACATCTGTACAATACACGTAAAACACATTAATACAAATCGTGCCCACATGTACAATACTCCGTTAATGATTTAAACGGCGTTACAGAAAAGGACCAAATAAAACATAAATTGCGAAAATAAGGACCATTTTAAATATTTGGTCAAAATGATGACCATTTTAAACATTATGTTAAAATGAGGATCATCCGCAACAAACATTACGAAGATGAGGACCAAAAAGGTATTTAAGTCTTTAAAAAATAATGTTGAACCAAATAATACGTGTTGTTGTGGTAGCATTGTCATTATCAACTTGACAAAATATATTATGTTGACTTATTTAAAACCAAATTAAAAACATTCAAGATAGGGAGATGTTGAAAAGATTATTAAGCATGTGTAACAGTAATTAACTTTATCTAATAAGTGATTAACATTATTATACATTAATTGTCTCACAGAGGTTGAAAAAATGATGTAGCTATTCACTCAGGAGCATCTCAGTAATACTGACATGTCAATGTTTCTATGAGTTTCCACTTATGTGACGAAGATGATATATTAGGAAATATGTTAATCTTTTTGTTAGTTACTTGTCATTTAAGGAAATAATAAATGGTCAACTAATCATGCACGCACACATAAAAATAAACTTGAACCTATTTTTAGAAAAATAATCTTACTAACAATATCTAAATAAATTTACAAATAAACCTTCGTTCAGTACTTGTCTCACCCTTTCAGCAACTTGTCTAAAAACATGCGTGTTTTAGTAAGAACATTCTATTGTGAGAGATCTCGGTAAAATATTTTTGACCACACGAATAAAAATACCCTTACTCTCTTCTAAATTTTTTGAGGCAAGCTTCAATTTTTATTAATTGAAAGAACAACTTTCATGCGAACATGTCTTTTAAATTTCATGGTTCCCGTCACAACTTTGGGCATGTCTATTGTGAAATTTTTCATGAACTTGTTTTCCACGTCATGTGGACACTACCACGAATATGTTATCTTAATAATAATAATAATAATAATAATAATAATAATATTTGAAAGAAAGTGAGGAAGTTTGACTGATTTTAAAAATGAAGAGATTAAATTGAATCTTTTGTTAATAAAAAATTAAAATAAATAATAGAATCCTTTGATATATATACCTGACAGTTGCATATGTTGCATATAGTGGAGAGGCTCTCCGAACCTTATCACAACTGTGGTGTGGTGCAAGTATGTGAAGACAAAAGCTCTATGCGATGTCTCTCAGAAGCAGCGGTTTGTTTTGGTTTCAAATAAAGTGCTCCGATTCCAAGCAAGGTGGTCGTGGTTTTGGAGAAAACTCTAACAGGATTAAGGTTAGGCTGCGTCTTCTTTTTCTTCTCCATTTCCATTTCCATTTCTTTTAAGCTCCCATTTCGATTGATTGTTCTTTTATTTCTATCTCAGACCAACAAATCTGACACAGGTTTCGTGTCGCAGCAAAGGTACGATGATTATGCATCATTTCATGTGTATATACATATTTACAATTCACAAACTATGTCATGTGTGTCTGTCTATTGTTGCAGTGTCAAGGGACCAGCACCTAAACAGTCTCGCTCTCTGTCTTCTCGTAAGTGCAATTCAATTGCATCTCTTATCTTCTGCTACTTTTTTGCCTCTCACTTTATTTCATATGATGATATGGCATGTGCAGAGGCACCCCGTTTAAGTTCACAACTTGACGGCAAATCTAGGAACGATTTTTTGGATGTTGACTTTGAGGAACGCCTAAAAACAGTTAGAAGGTGCACCTTACACTCGCACCTATTTCTCTCTTTCTAATTATGACCACCATTGCTCAGTTACTCTTTCTCCACACTGCGTAGGTCAGCACTTGAGCAGAAGAAGACAGAGGAGCAAAAGGAATTTGGAGCAATTGACTATGATGCACCAGTTTCTTCGGACGAAAAGACAATTGGCCTTCCCACTAAGGTACCATTGTTGCTTCTTACCACATAAAACCCTGTTTTCTCTTAGATATCAAAACTATGTACATGTATGTAACTGTCATGATACAGATTGGAGTGGGGGTAGCTGTTGTACTCTTCGGTCTGGTTTTTGCTTTTGGAGATTTTCTTCCATCGGGAAGGTATGCATGCTCTTAAACCAGATAATTAGTTATTGGAACAGCCTATTTTTGCATCTCGGTCTTTTGCTGCACAATTACTCGTATTTTATCTGAAAAAAATATATAGGTTGTTATGTTACCAGTTAAATTAACTTCTCAAGCTTGTTACAAAAATAATACTGGTAAATAATCTTTAAATTGGGGTGGATTTTTTTTTAACGTTGTTAACTTCAAAGCGTTGTTTGAAAAGCAAGCTAATTAGGTTTTCTTTTTTGATTGGGATTGAATGAATTCTATACTCAACCTATTGTTTTATGAAAAGGATGATACCTTAGGGCTAACATCTAAATCATTCATAAGCTTAATAAGCTTGCTGTTACAAATAAACTAGGGAAAAATGTTACTAGGCCGACTTATCAACTTCCATCAAATCCTCCATCAAACATATATAGTTTAAGATATTCATCATCTTGAATTATAAACCATGCCATGCTCTGTGCTGCTTGTAATTATGGATGCTATTCATACATTTCCTCATCATGTTCATTATTTGTCATGTAGTTTTGGTTACAGTTTAAATTGGGATATCATTATGTACCCTAAAAAATGGGATATCTTGCAGTGTTAGTCCTACTGATGACAGTGCTGTGGTCAGTAGTAAGTTGTCCGAGGAGGAGAAAGCTACTCTCCAGGTATGATTTCCATCCAATTATTGTTATCTTCTGGTAACTAGTCAGGCACTGATGTCCTTCCTAATTATTTTTTGTCTTATACTCTTATTTCCTTTCCTTATGAAGCAAAAGTTCACTGAATTAAGATTGTTTCTTTTCACGGACTGATGGAAAAGTGGAGATTTGGTGCTTAAGAGTTTGGTATTGTTGGTTGTGTTTTGTTTTCAACATTATTTATCTGTAGTGGACTAACATTAGGCAAGATAAAAATAAATATAGTTAGCTTTGATATGACATAGCAGTATTTTTCTATCAGATGTAAAGCTTTCCATGCACACTTACCAACTGTAAAGAAGTAATGTGTAGATAAGGAGATTTTGTGATAATGATCCAACAGGAATTTAAATATGCTTAATTCTCTTAGTAATTATGGATAGAGATTCTACCGAAAGGCTAGTTGATTTTCGTTTTGGGACTTGCAAGTTGTAACTGTTGAACAACTTATGGTGTAAATACAAGTGCACACACACAGCAAAGAAACTTTATAATCTATTTTTAAAGATTTTGAGCAGTTCTGCTCATGTAATCAAGTTAATAGTACTTAATATGATTAGTTCTGTTTAAGAATTATCTCATCAGATAATTTTTTCAGGATCCTAATTTTCCCTTAGATACCGGTACTACCATTGGAGTAACTAAGGTGTGTCTATGGAAGGATAAAAAGGAGAATGACATACGAAAGAAATCATAGTTATTGAGAAAGAATGTCATATAAATTCATATGTAACTAACTGCTGAGATGGCAAGAAGGGTTAGGAAGTAGGCGGAAATCAGTTGGGGCTTCTGGGAGATTCACGCTCTTGAATTGGCTAGACCTCTTTGTTCTTTCATTTTGTTTAACGTCCAGAACCTGTTATGTTAGCACCTTGATATGGCTGTGGGGTTTGCATTAATACAGTGTACATATTCTATTATTTCTGACACCTATCATCTGGGCATGTCATTAATTAGCTTAGTTTGGTCTGGTTCCATCTGATTCTGAGATAAATTTTCAGTCACACAGGAGTATTATACTCCTTCCATTAGGGAGTATCGACATTTATTATGTATAAACAAAGTTACCACGTTTACCCTTAATCCTTCAAATATCATCTCTATACATTCTGACAAAACCACAGAATCATTTATGGTATACTTTGTGATATATGGCAGAGTAGGCTCAAGGAATTTGAAGCAACATTAAGTATTTCCCCGAGAGATCCAACTGCTCTTGAAGTAAGTTTTGGATACTAGTTCTGTTCTTCTGATTTCTGTCTTTTTAGATACATTTTAAATGACTTTCAGGGAGCTGCAGTAACTTTGGCTGAACTAGGGGAATATGCAAAAGCTGCTTCTCTACTTGATGATTTGACGAAGGTATTGTTTTGAGCATGGATATCCCCTGGAATTTTCCAGTTACATGTGTTGGAAAGTATCCTCTACGTAGGGAATTATAGCTATATATTTATTAGACAAAAAATTTCTCTTTCAAAAATATGTTGTGAAAGTCTTGCTAATTGACCTTAAATTAGTGTTGAGAAATTTTTTTGGTGTTATTCCAAGGTAAAACCAAATGATCCTGATGTTTTTCGTTTGCTTGGAGAAGTTAAGTACGGACTCAAAGATTATGAAGGGAGTGTTGTTGCATATAAAAGTTCAGCAAAGGTCAGTATTTTCAACCTTTTTCTTGGAGTAATGTCATAAAACCATCAGGAATTTGATGATTGTTTTAGGACCTGGGATAAATTATATTTTCTGCTCTTGTAAAATATTTTTTGCACTTTACTTCTCATAGTATGTGCTTAAGTTTTTTATGCTGAAGTTTTTAATGAAAGCAATATATCTGTTGCGTCCACCTGTTAGTATGCATCCAAACCCTCTTAACTAGAATCTGAAATCTAGTGAAGAGGTGGCTATATCTACAAATTCTAATTGATCAAATGTAGCAAGCTTAGTAATTCCATCAAGCATTATCCATAAAATCTGGTTGATCTCTGACAGGTGTCCAAAGATATCCAACTTGAAGTTCTCCGTGGCCTTACCAATTCATTACTTGCTGCCAAAAAGCCAGAGGAGGTTTGTCATCATGATAAAGGATTTTCAGGATATATTTGATGCACGAACTAATTCCTATTATTTTGCTTGATGATGCTTAATTTCCACTCGTCTTTCTAAAAGTAAAATCAAGTACACCTTTTTGTGATGATGTTCAGGATCGTTACTCTGTCCAAAGAGGATAACTAAGTCACTTTATTTTCGTTTTGTTTCTTCTCTTCAAAGATTTGTGCACTCAAGCAGTGAAAACCCACATTTTTTCATTTTTGTATTCCATAATAATCACAAAAATTTCTACCCTTTTTCATTTTGACCAGACAATTCAATCCATTTGTCCACTAATCATCCTATCTATCCATATAGAATCCGATCAATCCCTCCAATTATAAAAGTAAATATTAATGGATTGAATCACCACTTTTTATTGGTTTGATTATGAGTCATCCAATATATTTTTTCATCCGTTGGGTTAAGTAGTCTAAAGTTCGCTGGTTGAGCATGTTTTTTTATGGGAGTCATGGATGGAATTAATTTTCTCGATGCTTGTTTAAGGGGTCATAAATGGATTAATGGTTTATTTTTAACTCATTATAATTCACTAAAAAATTTACAGAGTCCATTTTTTCACACCCCTATTTCATTTTGTTTCTTCTCTTTAAAGATTTGTACATGAATATTGATTTTCCATTTTCTGTACATACCTTTGGAAAAATAAAACATAAAATGGAAACAAAAAGTAATTCCTTAAACCTATTGGAGTTCAAGTATAAGTTGGACTCCCACGTTATAAATAAATAGATAAGCTGAGTAATATATAAGAAGAAGAACCTACTTTTAAGGTTCTGGTTAAAGGTAGTGTTATATTATCGTGTATTCTCTTCCTTTGATTTCCCAACAAAACCAGACAATATATTGTACAGAAATATGGGGTTTTTCTTTTGGACTCTCAGTGGTACTGTGCATTTTGAATTAACATTCTATTTTTCCATTCTTTCTTCAACAGGCTGTTCAATTACTTTTGACTTATCGTAAGGATTTGAGTTCCGAAAACTTGAGCAAAAATTCTAATAGCAACCCATCAGACTCACAGAAGCTGGATCCTGTCCAAGTAAATTCACAATCCTAGCATGAGATTTTTATTTCCTCATTTGCATTCCTGTACAGATTTATTTCAGAATTATTTATTTACTTTATTTATCTTATTTAGGGTGGTGAGTCGGTATTTTTATTTTGCCTGCAACTACTGGGTTAGAATTAATTAGTCAGCTGTATTTTCATCATATCCCTGTGCTAAATAATCAGGGAATAATATTCAGTTATCTACTCATTTCAAAGTTGGTATATATCACATACTTCAATTTTCTTTTTGTTTCTTCCTTATACATATGTTTTTTCTAATATTCCTACAATTCTCAGGTTGAATTACTTCTAGGGAAAGCCTACTCAGATTGGGGCCATGTCAGTGATGCTGTAGCTGTTTATGATCAACTCATATCTACTTACCCTAATGATTTTCGTGGATACTTAGCTAAGGTCTGTATTTTTCTCTCATTTAATCACTAAATGCTTTTTTTCTTTATAAATCTAATTAAAGAAAATAATCATTGCAGAAAATTTATATAGTTGAAGAATTTGTTATTTACAGAACTCTGCTTTAGTTTATTTTTATCCATTTGGGTTTATCCAAGGTTGTGTTATAATTATAGAAAATAAGGAGCTGATCCTATATATAATCAAATAAATATTGAAATAAGGAGTTGATTCTATATCATTAAGAATATCTAGATTATATATGTGTATGTATAATTTATTAGAAACTTTTTTATTTATTCGTGTATCACATTTTTGTTATTAAAAGATATCAAATATTGTATTAATTTCTTTTCCTCAATATAAATAAAACACCTATGTTGTCTCAAATACACATTGTTTCTCTCTTTCCTAGAATTTAACATCGTATCTAAAGCCTTTTTCAAAACTGTATTGCCCAATTAGTCCATTTTGGCAAAACCATGAGTTGTAAGAAATACTAGTTCCACCAAAATAGTGTGGAAATACATTTCAAAAACATTTATTTAGTTCGACTGAATACACAACTAGGTTTAATACATAGTTTAAAACATTTTTATATAGAGACAATAAGAATTCACCCTATGTACAAATCATATTTAGAATAGAAATATGTGATAAAAGGATTAATTCTATTGCATGTCTGCATGAAAACAAATATCACTAATAGTGCCAATAAGTTAAATTCGAAAGCAAAATACACTGAAATATGCAAATGATTCGTACACGGAAACATCTTTGGAATATCCGTGTTATCTAGACTAAATTTACAAGATAATTTTGAAGAAAAGGAAAAGAACTTTGATGTAACTAGTAAAGAATAAGCCACGCTCTCTTAGGAATCAACCATGATAGCCTGCAATGTTCATTTTTCATTGTCTTCCTCAAACTTAATTTCTCATAGTCAGTTGTGCTATGAATTACGGCCATATTTTTATGCTTCTAATTTGTTTTGAGTATGTCTTAATACAATTCTATATTCAACTTTTCAAAAATGACTTGTGTTAGATATCTTAAATCAATCGCTTTCTCTGCCATTTTATTCACCCAGAAGATTATTTGATATTATATTCCTATCAGTTATGCTATTTTTGTCCAAAGGGCACTGGAAGGAGCTATTCACCCAAAGTATGTCTTGTAATTTTTTACAGGGAATCATCCTAAAAGAAAACAAAAATATTGGTGATGCTGAGAGAATGTTCATACAAGTAAGTTTCTGAGTTGAACTTTCATAATGAGTAGGTGAATAAAATGTAAAAATAACATTATATAAACTAAAATTTTCTTTTTCTACACTGTTATAACTTTTTTTGTGCAGGCTAGGTTCTTTGCACCAGAAAAAGCCAAAGCACTTGTGGACCGTTATTCAAGATAAAAAATTTTATGGACGTTAATGATGAAGGTAGTATGAAGCAAAGGATGAAATATGTAAATATACTGCAGAATCACAAGGAAAATTTTCAATGATATCTGTAGTGTGTTGAAACTCATTTGTGAAACTATGCTAAAACAAGAACATAATTTAATCAACAAAAACTAGAAACAAAAGCCACCCACTCAAAATGTAATACATGTATCAGCGCCTTCTAAATGCAACAATTACTTAAGAGAACAAAATAGAAATATTTTAAAAGTGAGAATTTAAATAAAACTCTTAAAAATGTTTGAAAAGTCTTTCACAAGTTATTCAAATTAGAGGTGGATAGGATTCTCTAATGATTTTAAAACTATTTCACAGCCTCATTAATGATGTAAAGTATCGGGTAAACTCATTTTAAAACTTCAAACTAGATTCACTTATCTCATTCCTTTTCTCGAGTTCTTTTTCCATACATAGGTGAGTTTTCCAAAAGAAAATATCAGGCTTTAACGGAACTTGTGGGCGTTTTCTTCCGGTGGCATTCAAATTTACGAATGACTTGTAATAAAAATTGCGAGAAATAGATTTTTATGTCTTCAAATAATTTTTATGTTATTTTGTTATTTTTAAATGATAAGTATTAAAATACTAAATGTCTAATAAAGTTAGAGTGAAAACAAAATTTGTATATGTATTAAACGTTAAATATATTAAATATAAAAAAATATTGAATATACTTAAAATATTTAAAATATTAATATCAATACGAATAAATATACCAAAACTTATCTATTTTTAGATGTCATAATTTGAATTTAGAAAATTGTAAATACGTATCTAAATATATGTCAATATATGTCTTACATGATATTAAAATAAGTGCATGATCTTTTAGTTTTTATTTCAATTTAAATGTTTTATATTAGATAAACTAAGTTCAATGAAGTATTAAGAAAATGATGAATTTCATAAAGTCTAATTAAATATTGATACAAAAGTAATTTTATTTTTATAATGTGTATGTAGTGATATGCATTATATTTATATAAAAAATAAATAAAATCTATTATATCTTTATTATGATCTCACAATTTACAATCATACAACCTCTTCACCAAGGTAAATCATTTACAAATAAACACAAAAGCCTCCTCGTACTTTAGATCCCACGTTAGTTAATTGGCGGTTTCGTTATTGTACAATAAAAATTGGATAATGAATTTGTGATTTCTAGAAATAGTAAATAAAACCATAGTTAGGAATAAATTAAGGAGACAGATGCATGGTGTGAACAGAAGCTGCTTTGTCTTCCATCCATTTACTTAATTTGAAGCTTTAAGTTTGAAGCAGTTAAGGAGGGAAAGTTTCTTGAGCAAAAAGAAACTCTTCTTCTCCCCGGTCGATTCCTCAATCTCCCAACCACTAGAGGAGACCGGAGGAGGTTGAATGAGCACTGGAAATGAAACTCTCAAGAAGCTTTTCGATATGCGCCCCAAAAATCATTAAGAAAATCCCAAACCATATCAAAAAATCATCCTTCTCCAGATCCTTAAGCTGTCATATTCAGCATCATTCCAAGAAGCCATTGCTAGGTTCCGGAGAGACCTCCGACGGCGCCGCCGCAAGGAACGCCAAGGTTCCCAAAGGCTTCATCGCCGTCTACGTGGGCCCCGACTTCCGACGCTTCATCATTCCGGTACGGTTCTTGGCCATGCCTGACTTCACCGCCTTGATGGAATCCGTCGCCGAAGAATATGGCTGCGATCATCACGGCGCCATTCACATCCCCTGCGACGAAGACTATTTTGAGCAAATTTTGACCTCCTGTTCCCACCGTAAACGGGCCCTCCTTCCTCTTCCTCCTAAGAAACTTTCCGACATCCCAATCATAAGTAGCCATTGATCCATTCCTTCGCACACTCCTTATAACAAACCACAACAACGAAGTATTGTATACATACATGTATATACTTTTATATACGTATGTAATATTTTCGGCATGCCCTTCAATTTTTTCATTGTGATGCATGAGTAACGCCAAGTTGGATTAATTAAAGTTGATAGCGGAAGTGTTGGATCATGCACGAGGGGCACAAAGGCTAATTAATGTTTGTTTTCAATCCTACCTCTTTTCATTTGAGAATCCTATCTCTCTATGGCAATCAAGATCACAGAATATCTATTGCACATTTTATAATTTTGCATACATTCATGTACATATGTCATAAGAAACAAATAGGAAGACATCAATGTATATGTTATGAAAATTGTTAATAGGGAAATATAACCAACACATGCATCTAATCAAAACTAAGCAGCACTTTGCACTACTTTATAATGAACTAGAACTAATGCATGCATGTGTTGATCATCACAAAAGGAGAATTGATATCTATGTACAAGTTTGAGGATGATGAGAGGGAGTAACTTCACAATCTGATCAGTAAAACGGTGGGAAATCGGAAATCTAAATGTGAGTCTAAATCTTGCACACTGTGTTAAAATGAGAAAATTGAGCATACATAAGAATGAAGACCCATCAACCTATCGTCTTAAGGTTTTGAGTCAGAAGTGGTGTGAATCTCTTATGTGTGGATTGTTGTTGTCCTCCACGGACTTGAGTATTGTCTGGAAGACTGATACATGGCATGGGATTTTGAGCACACCCTCTTGCTGGAAACCAAATTCATCTTGGGCTTGTTGGAGCAAAATCTCAAAAGCTTGGTGTCTGAGATAATGCGTGGGAATGATGAATCTCTTGAGCTCTTTCCCTACACAGACAGCGAGGAAGCCTTTTGGAACAATGTCTGCAGTGTTGGAAGCAGAAGAAGATGTTGCAGCTTTCTTCCACTTTCTGAGGATCTGTTGAAGCCTAACCACTTCACGGATCTTGTTACACTTCTTTGAATTTGATTCCATCATATGTGTGTGCATTCAAAGTGAAGAGTGATGATATGAGTTTATGTAGAGATGTAAAATTTATAATCAAACTCGGCCTCAGATGCCAACTGCTATATCAAAATTTAATTCATGCACACATCATATTTTATTCTACAACCAATAATTTTTCTGCGCAGTACAGATAATCATTGAGATAGAGATCAGCTGCAGGTGTAAGAATCAGATCCATAAATGTTCAGTTTGTTTGAATCGGTTTGCTTACATTTAAAATATTTTTCTCACTATAATTAGAAACTCATACTTCAAATGCACTTCAAACAACATGTTTTTTAGGTTTCCATGCATTTGTTTTAACTTTTCAAAGTAATCAGAAATTGTAAAAACAAAAATCAAAAGCTATTTTAATTCAATAGTTTCTTTAAAACATCAGAAATTAATATATACAACATCATATATATATATATATATATATATATATATATATATATATATATATATATATATATAACTGTCAATCAAGGTTAATTTTTTTGTTTGAGTTATCTGAATGTAGATAACTATTTAATGGCAACTTGAACATATGATTGGTGTTTGGATGCTTAGAAGATCGTGGAAGATGGTACTCTGTGATTTTGCATGTGACTCGTCTATTTGTTTATGAAACAGACACTTAAGCCAGCATGTTGAAATTATTTTATCAATAAAAAAACGAAATACAAACATAGATAGATATCATGAATATTTGTTAAGAATTTTGAAAACCTTATCAAATTCAAAGGTATTTCAATTTCATGATGATCAAGTGAGAAAATAATAATGAAAACATTTTTATCAACCTATAACAAGCCAAAGAAAAAAAAACAAAATTTAGCATTATCTTTAATTAAAAATCTTTTAATTAAAAATCACCCATGATGCAACATTTAAAATATTAACTTTGTTACTCTACAATTATCATTATACTACTTAATCAATTATTAATTCCCTACAAAAATAAACTAAATCGTGTTATTAAACTCTCAATTTGTTCCATTAAATGGTCAACTTTAACGTAACTCTAATATTATTTATCTCAATTAGTGTTAGTAAATCACCCTTACAATTTATCAATAGTTAAAAAGCATTTATGTTAACTCACTTGATTATCCAATTCTTGATTCTTTGAATAAATAAACTTGAATCCCTTATTGAACTCTATTTCCTGCATAATCCAATCAAATCCTAAGATTGAAGTGTTTTATTTTTAACAAGTATTGGTTTGAAAGCATTCTTCAATGACAACATACATTAAAACAAAACAAATGACATGAGTTTGATTCTAACTACATTCAACCCTAATAATAAGTGATTAGTTACTCATTATTCTTATAAAAATATAATTTGTTAAGTAAAAGTGTCATATAAATACTTAGCACGTGTTTGTTTGATTTATCGTGATTATTAACTTATATCACAATTATCTTTGGTTTACTCATTGACAAATAACATTTCCAAAACTATACTATAATTTTATCTTTTTATAAATTAATTTTTTCTTGATAAAAGTGTAGATTATCAAACCTTAACATAACTCAAAGTTTATTAGATATCATAGCGAACATATTAACATTTAATATTTTATTTGATAATTCAATAGAAAAAAAAAATACATCGCATCCTCGACCAACAACAACAAAAGTAGTATTTTTGAAGGTTATATTAAAAATAGAATAGTAAACTCCTTAAATAATAAACACATATTTTAAGAAGAAAATGTGTAACATTTTCTTTCCATGGGAATAGCTACTTATTATTCAAACTTGTGTGTGTTTTTGAATTAATAACACCGTAAAAAAATTAAAAATGCTTGACAATGATATTTGTTGAGATTATTTAATTTAGTTGGTTGAAGTTTTATACCTTTTGGCATATGTTTAACTTTTTTACAAACATTTATGTGTTCTTTTTTCAACATGATTCATTTCGTATCAATTATAAAATTTTAACTATTTTTTATGGGTTTCGAATCACTTATGTCTAAACATTTTTAATTAAAACTCCACTGCAAAACCCTTTTTTAAAAAAAAAAAAAAGAAATTACTTGTATTACTTCTCCAAATATTTAGAGTAAAATAAAATTAAAAATGAGATTACAAAGCACAAAAGGCTATCACAAAAATGAAAAATTATTCTTATACAAAATTTTAAAACCAAACGTATATTTATGTTTAGACTCACACAAAAAGCATCTGAAAATGAATATTTTATTGAAAATTTATGAACATGTGTCACTTTTGTTATTACGTATAGTAGTTTACATGTTATACTATTGACATTGTTAATATATTTTTAATAATTGATTAAATAAAAACTTAATAATACATATATACTACAATCACAGTGTCAACTTTAATCCCAACTACTACTTTTTTTTAGCCTCTCTATTCTCTTTTCTATTTTTTCTTGCTTCTTCTTCTTATTCAAATGTTTTCAGGTTGATATTCCGCCTTCTTCTTCATTGCAAAAAACTTCACCACCTAAAACTTTACTGCAAAAACATATTGAAAAATGCATGCAAAGAGGATAAGGAGAATTTTGAAAGAGACAAAAAAGAATGAGTTTTTGAGAAGAGGTGTTCACTCATATCTCCCAAAGGCCAAAACTTTTAAAAGGAGCTAAGTTCCGATTATAGATTTAAAAATTTAAACATCACTCTAAAGTCTCAAGAAAAATCATAACAAAATGTTTTTAAAATAAAAGTTTAATTTGTCTGAACAAGAGACTCATAATTTCGTTTCACTGTTGCATGTTTTCACCAAAATTCTCGACCTGTAAATGAGATCTTGAAATGAAAAAATTGTAGAATATTCATTGAATATTTTTGAACTCTGATAATTCTACAAATATAAAATATCATGGATTTCTTGTTATTTTTATATTTTACTGTTATTTATTTATAGTTTATCAAAATATTGACCCAAAACAAATTAATATTCTTAGGATTGTAAACAGTACACCTAAATATCAAAATTTATATATTCAATAAAACAATTTGTGAGTTTATTAACATTAAAGTAGATGTGATTAAAGATGAACTATTATTTTGACTCTCTATTCCCAAGTGACCAATCTTATATTGATTCGTGTGCAATAGCGATAACCATTCTTGAATTTGTTGAATGAAGACAATAAATAAATAAATAAAATAAAATAAAGAAACCAACTTATCCTTCTAACTTCTAAACCCGCACTAACCTACGATTAACACGTTGACGTGGCAGCATATACGATGAAATTGCTATTATTGTTATGATCATTGCACTACCTACTTCTACTTTTACAATCTAATCTTATCACTTCTCAACCTTATAAACATGCAAAACCCTTATTATATTTTTTTATTCTACTTATTTAATTTGTTCTAAATGCTAACTAGACGAAAATATCGTACACACTTGTGTATTATAATAATGCATCTTTCTAGATATTCTTTGAGATACATTTTAGAAGAATTGATTGGTTACTTCTATAAGTTTAGCTTATTTTTGTTATCTTAGAAAATAGTAGGAATATTTATGTTTTATATAAACAATTAATGAATTAATGTCAATATGGTGTGTCAATAATATTGTCCCTTGTGACGTAAGAGAGAATGATAAAATATAAAAAATGTCACATAGTTAATGAGTTGTAATTACGTGGGAAAAGGGCGTGGAAGCAATAAAATGGTAAAAAAAGGATTAAATTTTAATATTTAATTGCAAATGGGTGAATGGAAAGGAAAGCGACATTTTGATGCGAAAATACGAGTCCGCATTTCATCCGAAGCAAGAGCGATAAGCCGGCGAGATTGCGAGATCGCGAGATCATCTCTCTATAAATACTCGCACTCATCTCGTTGCAGTGTGATAGGAGGAAGAAGAAGAAGAAACCCTAAGGAAGCAGAACCTGTTGTGTTCAGAGAAGTCAAAAACAACGAAACAGAACACAACAACAACATTAACACAACACAACAACTTTAACACACGACGCAACAAAATGTCTTCCTCCAACACTAACTCTCACTCTAAACCTCAACCTCAGGCATGTCTTTTTCCTCTCGTTAATATCTTGGATTGCCTGCGCTACAAAACGATTTTTTGTTAATATCTTTTCTTCTGTTTTTTCCATTCCTTTAGGAAGGAAACATGGCATTGAAAACCCATTCTCCGTCTCACCCGCACAGCAACAAGCATGGCCATGGGGTCTTTGGAGACGTCTACACCATCACCAAGGACATGCACACCGATCATCACAACCCTTCCTTTGATTTTCAAATTCGCCTTCCGCCGCTTCCAGTTACCGTCCCACCTATTTCTGTTATCCCTCTTGTTATGCCCACCTTCTGTTTGTTTAAATTTTTTTTTTTATGTTTTTGTGTTTTCCCTTTTCAGAATTTCCTGGGCTCTAGAGAGGCCCGCGAGTTTTTCAGCGGTGCCCTTGCAGGGGCAATGACAAAGGCGATACTTGCTCCTCTTGAGACCATCAGGTTCGCCCTTTTTCCTTCTTTTCTTGTGAAATCCACCTATCTATTTGTTGTTCCTACCTGGGTACCGAGCGGTCTGATACAGTGGTATTCATGTGTAGTGATCTGTAAACTATGTATGCAGGACAAGAATGGTTGTTGGTGTTGGATCCAAAAATATTGCTGGTAGTTTCGTAGAGGTTATACAGCAGCAGGGATGGCAAGGATTGTGGGCTGGAAACATGATCAATATGCTTCGTATAGTTCCAACACAGGCTATTGAGCTGGCCACATTTGAGTGCGTCAAAAGGGCTATGACATCCCTGCAAAACAAATGGGAAGAGGATGGCCACCCCAAGCTGCAGATAGGTTTCATCGATTTCAACCTTCCCTTGTCTTGGATTTCACCAGTTGCTGTCGCTGGTGCCGCAGCAGGGATTGCAAGCACACTTGTATGCCATCCCCTCGAAGTTTTGAAGGTATCTTACGGAAAAAGAAGTAATTGATCACATCAGATATATGTCAAATTGAATGGACTATGTGTATTTGTTTTTTACTGAAACATGTCAAATTATTTATGCTTGTGTTCTTTTTAATAGTGACCAGGGCTTGAAAGTTTGAACTCTTTCTTTCTTTCTTGTCTTTTACTCTTGTTTAAAATTGCAATTGTCTTCTGATTTTATAACAGGACCGGCTAACCGTTAGTCCTGAAATCTACCCTACTTTAGGTATTGCGATTAGAAATATTTATAAAGATGGTGGTGTTGGCGCCTTTTATGCTGGTATCTCACCAACACTGGTTGGCATGCTTCCATACAGTACATGCTATTATTTCTTGTATGATACCATGAAGCATTCTTACTGCCAGACCAAAAATAAGAAAACTCTAAATCGTCCAGAGATGCTTGTGATTGGAGCTCTTGCAGGTTAGAGAATCTTTAGTATTTAATGATTTATGTTCTCCTTTCTTGTTGTTCTTGGTCTTGCCCTGTTTCGCAGTCACACCCATTGAATATGTTATGCAAAACTAGTCATTCACTAATTGATTTATTTCTTGTTTTCTTATTGTAACCCAAAGGCACTTGATGAGAGAAAGGGCGTGAGTGTGTTAATAGATTTAATTGGATGTTTGATTTTCCCGGAAGTGTATTTGCTAGTGTCAGTTCAGCTTTGTTTGATAGAGGGAGATGAAATAGCTTGGTGAGAAAAAAGGAAAATAGGTGAGAAATAGAGTGAAAGAAAGATTGGTTGGTTGGAGAAAAATAGAGTTGCAATGTGAAAAAGCTCAAATGAAAGAAAATGAATAAGTAATCAATTACATTATAATATAGTTAAGTTATTCTTGCTTGTCTCTTACATGCAAAGATTTCTGCAATGAAATAAAACTGTGCGAACCCACACTTTCTTTATCTCTTTACTCACAGGATTCCACTCTGCCGAACTCCTGTTTTCCTCTGTTTCTTCGCCCATCCAAGTTTTTCTATTTGATTTCACTGTTATCAAAATGCACCTCTTATGGTGTCCCAATCTAACTCTGTCTCACATGTTGAGCCTGAACATTTTGTACTTGTTAGTTAGTATTAATGATTTTTTATTTTGATTTCACCTAGGTTTTACTGCCAGTACAATTAGTTTCCCATTGGAGGTGGCCAGGAAGCGACTGATGGTGGGTGCTTTGCAAGGTAAGTGCCCACCAAACATGGCAGCAGCACTTTCAGAAGTAATTAGAGAAGAAGGTCTGAAGGGTCTGTACAGAGGATGGGGTGCAAGCTGTCTAAAGGTGATGCCATCCTCTGGTATCACATGGATGTTTTATGAAGCATGGAAAGATATATTGCTTGTCCAGAATGGAAACCCATTTTAGGTTTGTAGTCCTAAGAATTCTCTGTAAGAACGGTATAACCATGGTGGGTAAGGAAAACAAATTATTTAGGCTAGCTCGTTGGAATGGTCGCATGTACTAACGAATGAGTCGCCTAGCTGGTAGGTTTCCAGATTTTGATATTGATTTGGCAAAGATTCTTGTCGAAGAATAAGGTTAAAGAATGAGTTCGGGAGAAGTTTCCTATGTTCATCGTTTCTTTCCATCCCAATCACAATCACAACGTTTCTCTCCATCCCAATCCCAATCACAACCACAACGTTCATTTGTCACCGAATTGTTTCACTTGACTTCAGTGGGCATTAGATGCGCATTATTAAATATTTAACTGTATTACAGCATCTTCAATACAGACTTATATGCAAAATTGTAAGTTTAAGACTTCGATTTGATAGCACGACAATAATTTTAAATTTAAGGTGTTTTTAAATAAGATCTTAGATTATTATAATAAAAGTTACTTTTTTTGTATAAAACCTATTATTGTATTAGAGATAATAGAAAGAAAATTAAAATTCAATATTTTTAGGTTGAAATGTATATAATGTATTATGTATTATTAAATTAAGTTTTTTATAGTAATGTTCTTAAATTGTCAAAAAGTAGACATGAAACATTAAAAAGAAAATGACAATATGAATCTACAAATATGAATTAAGATTTATGTTATCATCTCTGTATTAGAGGTAACCTTGTTAAAACTAATAGATACTCTTACAAAGCATAGATAAATAAATACGTACACTTGTATAATATAGAGATCTAGGTAATATTGAATCTAAATACAGCTTTTAGTAGGCGCATGGTATTAACATTAGAATTGGCTATATCGATTAAATTTATTTATTTTTAATTATGGTCCCAAGTGTGAAAATTAATGATTTTAAAGTTAACATCATCAGATTTAAACATGTAACATGTATGAGATAGAAAAAAAATATATTACAAGATAGTACAGAGAGAGTGTATCCTTTGATCTGATGTAAGTAAGGGTTTGCACAACAATAAACAACAAAAAACTGGCCTAGATAACTCAAGAAGGTATTCTGCATATAGAGTATGCTTGCCAATTCCAAAAACTTCAAAGGCTACTTGGTTTGCCTGTCTTTACTCAAAAACTTCCAAAAATAGGTGATTGTTTGATATACTACAATTGGCTTCAATCATGTATTATTATATTTCATTTATTTCCAAAAGTTGCCTTGAAAAAGAAGGCTTATTGACCAGTTTAAAAAAATTGATGAATCAAAATAATCAAAACCACTAAATAAGACCCATAAGTTTTATATAAGTTGAGCTTATATAAATTGGAATACTTGAAAACGAAAACAAAAAGGAAAAGGTTTAACTGAGAAAAATACTTGAAAACATAAACCCCTTTAAAACATCATAAGTTTTGTTCTAAAATTATAAAAAGTTGAGTGAACATTTGAAATATTAAATGACATTGGCATGAACCTAAACACAGCTTTGTACACTGCATAACAAGGAGTTGACATCATCAAGAAATAGCAACATGGTATAGAATATTGCTTTCAAAAGCAATGTTCTGAAAATGTCTTGAGAACATATACATCGTATGTACAAGTAATTCAATTCAGTGCAATGCAAAGCTAACCTAAATGATTGATAGGGTGATGTAGTTTCCAATGTGAAGCCCATAAGGGGTTTGTTACATGATCGTGTCTTGTTCTTCGCTAATGTCATTTGTTCTTCCGAAGAACCAGGCCAGGGCGGAGCGAATTGATTGAGAGGACTCTGCGAATGTGTAAAGACAGAAGAAGCATAGCCCTGTGCAAAGAAAAGGACAGTGAGAATGGTTTTGTTGACAGGGATGAAGAGGGGAAGCAGAGAAGGAGTGGTTACCGGCATAGGCAACGGTTATACCAAGAGCGAATCTTCCGATTGCAGAGAAGAGATAGAGGGAAAGGATGACCTTAAGAAAGAGCCTCTTGTCGTGGCCGGTGGCGGCGACGCGGAGGACGGACTCGGCGGCGCCGACAGTGTTGGCTAACCACGCGACAATCGCATTGGCGGTCTCCTCGGAAATCTGCCACTCGAGGGGATCGACGGGAACCCTGACAGAAAAAAAAAAAAGAAACCCTAAACCTAAGGAAAAAGTAATTTGGGAAAATGGAAATGAAAGAGAGAAAACACTGACTGTATATTCATCTGGCGAAAGAGAAGACCGAGAATGGCGAGGGAGCAGAGAAGAACGATGAAGACGTCGGAGAGAAGAGAGAGAAGAGTAGAATTCCGATAGGCGCAGTGATAGTACACAAGACTCCCAATCACCAACGCTATCATCGCTTTTCCTGTTCCTTCTCCGCTCCTCCTTCTCTCATCCATCATTTTTTTTTTCTTCTTCTTTTTCTTTTTCTCTTTCTTTTCAACCCGCTTCTTTTCTTTTATTCCCATCCTATCCTTTTCTTACTTTCTTTTCCCTAACATAACACATTTTAAAAATCATTTATTACAACTAAACAATTATCTAATTTTATTTTTTAAATAATCTTTTTTATACTAAAGTTCATGCTTTCATATCACATTGTATTACCAAAATGTGAAAAGAGACACATCTGAAAAAATCAGAGCAATGGTGGATGCTGTCACCACAAACCCGATTGTTTTCTTCGCCTGTTTTATCTTAGCATCCAATGATTTCAGACCAAAAAAAATGCATTTTTATAAACATTAAATCGAGTCTAAGAACCAACAACAAGAACAATTCGTGAAAACTATGTTTGTTGTTGTTATATTGAGTTAGTAGTTACAACAACTTGGAAACTCAGAATTTTGACAGAACAAGAGTATGTACCCACATCCATCCATACACATACATACATTTTAGATAACAGACAGAAAACCATTCATTCTTGCTCTCTCATTGTCATACAGTATTCCCGAATTCATCACAGATTCTAGATGACTTGTGTTGGCAATAATTATCGATCCAAGGAGAAAGAAAGAACTAAAGTACATCCGACAGTGATCTGAACCTAGCAAGGGAACAAAATGGGGCATGGATCCCTCTCTAACCTACCATTTGATAAATCCAGTTTTTTCATCTTTTCTTCACACCAAAACAGTTGCTCCCTGCTCATCCTCGTCATTCTCAGAACCCTTGATACCATCTTCACGTCAACAAGCCCAAGCAAAAGCTGAATGTCCTCATGCTTTTGTGGCCAACAATTCTTCTTCCAACCTTTTTTCTTTCTCCGCAGTTCCTTCAGCTTCACTACTTTCTGCATTTACAAGACAACGAATTTTCTTAGTCTTACAGTTACTATCCATAACTACTGCCAGGTAAAGCAAAATAAATAATCAATTGGATCCATATTTGGTTGCAGTATAATCAATTGAATCGGTAAAAATTTCTGCACACAGTATAACATGATTGGCTCGCCTTAGGAATATATTAAAAAGTTCCTTGACCCACCTATATGTCCTAACCTACTACATAAAAAACAAGAAACAAGGAATAACCATTCCTAAACTTTAATTAAAAGGTCAAAATAGCTCAAAAACATTAAGCTGAAACAAGGGTTGATAGATTTGCTGATAATAATCGATATTAGCATTTTCCTACCAGAACAAGCATATTAAAGAGCCATTTGAAGCAAACCTTGAATGTCAACCACACAACATTTCAAATAGACAACGAGAACTGAAGGAAAAAGATGGGAGGTAAACTTTGGTGACTACCAAGTCTAAAAATCTAATAATTGGGAGGGCCAATGCCCGCCAAGCTAACTAGTTGTCTCTGTGCTTCAAAAGTTTACTAGTATATTATATTTATCACAAGGAAAAGTTCTAAACTTACCTTTTCAAGAGTTGACTGAATCTGGTGTAGAGGAGTTGCTAGCTGGTTGTGATTTCCAAACAGGTTGGTGGTACCACTAGACTTTTTCTTGTCCCTTTTCAGGAAAAGATGGAATGTAAGGATAGAGCTTTCAATTATCCTGATCAGATCAGGAGCAAGAACTCTTATCTCCGAATCATCAGTCAATTCATGATCTGAGCCTGAATAGATTCATAAAGTTGAGCACTTATAGTCACACCAGTACAAGCATAAGCACAAGAGCCACAAAATTAAAATTACATTCATTGACAAGCAACCAGCAATTTATTAATTTAATTATTATTCAGTGGTATCCATGACACTCGAATGATTTTCAAGAAATTCACCTCGTATATTAGGAACCTGAAGCAGTTTAGGCAGTTTGTTCCTAGTGCGAGCATATATTTCAGCTCTACGGCCATGCTCAAAAGGTTCATTTTCTATAAACCTTTGTAATAAAACCTGGAACTGTTGAAACTCTTGTGCACTGTGGTTGTAACAGGTAGGATTATCATGTTGCCAAGATATCTTCTGACTCATATGAGAATACTGACAATGAAGTGCCTCCCAAGTCAAACAAATTTGACCTACATATGCTGTTTCAATGTCCTGGTAGGGATCATTCTCTGGCTGTTGAAGATGTTCAGTCTCATCATCAGGTTCTTCAAATTTTTTTAAGGAAAGACAACGAAGAGGAGAAGCCAGTTTTTTTGATGCAGATCTAGGAGATGGAGTTGAAGTATGCTGTGAACCTGACATAGTGAGAGAGTGCAGCATATCACAAAACCCGACAAACACAAATATAACAGAAATACTACATTTTATCAGCAATTACAATTTGCACATGGTAAAAGGAAGGCAATACCATGGTTTCTATCTCCAGCTAATATCTTTGATCAATTGAATATAACCAGGTCATCGTTTTTTTAGCAGAGAATTTGCATATAAAACTAGATCATGCACATTCAACCGTTGAACACATATGCACATTCTTTGGGTTTGTGCTTGGGATGATGAAAAGTAAGCTAAACTGAATCCAGACATATAGCTAAATCAATGCTTACAAAAATAGAAGCTTTTCTTTGGTTTAATATTGCTTTTTTTCCCAAAAGAAACATTTAAGAGTCAATTTTCATCAGTCATGCATTGGTGTCCTAATCATGCATCATGTGACAAGTCCAGACAAAAACACCTAAATGTACGCAGAGCAGAAAAACTGAATTGGCATTCCCAACCACTACTACTAGCTGCATATGAAGCATACGGAGATGGCATCATGAAAGACTAAATAATTGTTTTCTTTTACCGCTGGCTTACCCCCACAAAAAACCATAGCAACAATAAAAATCTACCTTTGCCAGCTTCTCTAAGCTGTTGAGTGCTCATCCGATCAAATAACAGCATTCTTTCACAGTATTTTTCAAATACAGCATCGAAACCACGCCACCATTGCTGACCTTCTGCCTCCACATCCCTCCATTCGTTCGAGCTTGTCTCTCCCTCTTCCTCTTCATCCTCCCCTTCCTCCGGGCAGGAATCTTCTTCAGGAATCAACACCATAAAACTGTTTCTTCTCAATTCTTTCAGCCTCCTCTTAACCTCATTGGTAATAAAATCATCGTCATCCTCGGCTTCACCAGCAGAATCTGCATTTCCCGATTTAGACTGATCAGGACCATCAGCGTTGAGCTTTGGTTCCTCTGGCTCAGCCACTGCCTTGTCTGACAAATTCTTTTCACCATCCGCTTTTGGAGATTTTCTGAACTTCTTCATTTTCAGAAACTCCATGCTTTCCTAAACAGACCATTCGACGCTCAGCCCAATATTTTTAATGTTTGACCAAAACCCACAATCAAATCCAATGGAAATACCAAACAAATATAAATAACTGACCCAAGAAATAGTAGTTTAGCTCTGCGACAATCAGCAACAAAGCGCAGCAGAACTTATGCCAGCAGAACTTATGCGGAAGAAAAGAACCTTTATTTAGCTTGTTGTAAAGGCAAAACCTCCTAGATTCCGTACCAAGTTCCAAGACATCAGTGATGAAATGGCGAAACCAGCATATGGCACCGTAGATAGAAACGTCACTCCTTTGAATTCAAATAGATAACGGAAATGAATCAATCAGTAGTGGAGTAGCAACCATTAGAAAAAAAGAAAAAGGAGCAAAAGTGGAACGCCCCTTGATAGAAAAGGTGATAAAAGGAAAGTAGTGTCATTATGAACCCCACCCACCAAAAATGCAATGCAATATCATGGTCTATTCTTTATACCTTTGGCAGAAAACTAGGAATGCATTGAGCATGAACAGAGATCAGAGCTACCGACAGGGCAACCTCTCTCCGTGGGTATCACCTACATTCAACTTCTGAAACTCATCAACAATAAACAGCGTATGACTAAAATGTCAGATTTTTAGATGATTATGATGATGATGGTGATGATGACTAAGATAAGATGCACACACACCATAGCTAGTACCAATTCCAAAACTAAAAAAAAAAAAAAAAAACATGCACTGCATTACATACACACATGCAATGCATATATGAAAATGACCAACAAGGCAGAAAAAAAAATGCAACATTATTTTACACTGACCTGAGGATTTGGGAAAGTTGATATGAAGATCAATGTGAAACATAGGAGGAAAGCACCCAGAAGCCGAAACAGAGAGAAAGAGAAACCCTAAGCTCGGAGAGAGCCGAAGAGAAGATTGAAAATAAACAAAAATGTAATAAATGTGAGAGAGAGTGCAGAGGGCAGAGAGCAGTGTGCAGTGAGCAGTGTGTTTTGTTTTGTTTGATTTGATTCCATTTCATCTCTCTCTCTTCCCATTTCATTTTCCTTCCATTTCCCAATACAATAAATTAAAAATGCAGGATTTGTATACGTTAAAAGCAAAACTGACACAATAGGCATAAATAATAAATAAATTAAAATAAAAGAAATTAAGAAATGAAAAGAAGACAGTGTCACCACGGTACACAGAATATTGTAAGAAAGCCGCGCTAAAGTTGTTCTTAATTTTGTTTTGTTTTCACAGTCATAAAGATACTCAATTTCTGTTTAACACCTCTTCCGATCTTCCTCATCACCCTAATCACCCCACCAAAATCAAAACTTTTTTCGATAATCAAATCTTTAAAAAGTCAAATATTTTATGAAAATTGAAAACAAAAACAAAGAAAACATTTTGAACCTTAGCTTTGTGTTGTTCATAAAGTAGCATAAATGAATGGATGAATGTCTTTTCAGAGCTGAAAAGTAGAAGAAAGATGTTTGTGTTTTTGACCTCCAATTTCATCATTCCATTTAGTCCAAAAATCATAATTCACATATACTCAAAGGGTGTTTATGATTCGTTTAATTTAACCAAAAATGGGTAAAAGGTAAAACAAAATAATCTTATGTTCAAGACAGTGCAGAAATAAATTCAAATTGATAAAATCATTATTATATATATATATATATATAACTAGTTAACGTATAAGCGGTCAAAATTATAACAATAATTAAATTTAACTCAATAAACTAAATAGCATGATAAAAATGTGATATACGTTGCTAGAGTGAATTCACCTTTTTTTCAAACCAGGCTCTCCATGACATTATTAAAGGTTACACATGCAGCATGAAGAAAAAAGTATCTAAAAGTAATACTAACGAAAAAAAATAATAATATAACAACTAAATAAATTTAATAATAAAAACAATAACGACAATAATACTATTATTTTTGTTACAATATAATATTTAATTAAAAAAAATTTCAATCAATTACATTTTAAGCAATAAAAATAACAATTGTTAATTTTTATCTCAATTGAACTAAATGACATAATTAATTAACATTATAATTATTTTCAAGTACTTCTAATAAATATTATTTTTCCTAACTTCTTCGGTTTTCCGATCAATCCTATTCGATCTTTTACGTTGTGTTCTGAACCAAAGATTTCAATAATTTTAAAAAATTAAAATATTTAATAATTGAATTCATTTTATTTTTTTAAATAATTAGTTTGAATAAAACAATTGAAATATCTTAAATTTTAATTTTATTTTTGGATAAAATAATTTAATTTATATTTTAAAATGAATTTAACTCTATATTTAAATCTAAGTTAATTTAATTCGACCTTCAATTCGAAACTATTTATTTTTATTTTTGGTTTAAACTTTTAATTTAGGTTGACTCGATTCGACTTTTAGATTGGCTTAAATTGACTTTCGTCCTGGTTCGACTCAGGTCGACATGACTCAGTCTTCAAGCTTCAGCCTAGACTGTCTTGGTTTGACTTTCGATCTAGGTCAATTTGTTCGAGCCTTTGGCCTGAACTCACTCATCTCAACCTTTTGTCTGGTCTCGAGTGAACATTTTGGATGTATGAACATTTTTTATTCTGGTGAGCAATTTCACAACATACAAAATTTAAATTTCTTTCTTTCAGAAAATTTTAAATTTTATTATTTTTTTTGTTTAAAATGCTTTTTTAAAATTCTTCGATTTCAATTTTCTCATCCAAAATATCATTTTTTTTTTCAAAAAATTTCAAACTCTCCAAGGTGGCCCATACAGCAGTACACCCTGTGATGTGTTCAAGAGATTCAGCAAACAGAAAATTAACATCCAAAGTTTGCTGATTTAATGACATAAAATTTAACATCCACTGCAAATTGAGAGACTACCTTTGGTTGTGCAATTCCAAGACTCGCAAAGAGCTCAGGATGCTTAATTGGTAGCTCGATAACCTACATACAGTTAACCATATATATATATATATATATATATATATATATATATATATATATATATATATATATTTTTTTTTTTTTTTTTTTTTTTTTTTTTTTTTCATTATTGATACTTTACTATCTTATATGGGAAGATTCAGTTATCATCGTTTTTAACTAGTATTTTTTTTTTATCATTTATATAGTAGTTGTTAGAAAAAAAAATTTATATTTTTAAAGTGAAATTTATCACATAGAAAGGTGTACATAAAAACTTTTATAAAACCTAATCAATAAGCTAAACATAATAATAGCATTAATAATAATTTTAATTGTTATTACCGTTGTTATATTATCATAATGTTATATTAATTTTAATAATATTCAATGTCCTGTAAAAAAAAATATGTCAATGTCTACAAACACTGTACATATTGGAACATATTCGAACATGATATCATTAATATTACAACAACTTAAAAATAATGTTAATAGATAGATAATATATGATTTGAATTTTTCTAAACTATTGGTAATTATTGTGTTTTTTACTATTATTTTTAAAAATTATCCTAAGCTTTTAGAATTTTAGTTATTTTAGAATCTATCTTTTACTTTGTTATTTTAATATATGGAGAATTTTAATGGTTTGTTGAAATTTTGAAACAAAATAAATAGAATTAAATCAATAGATGGCATTTAATAAAGTAATTTTATAGAAATACTGAATATAAGAAAATTCATTAATGCATTTTATTTAGACCACATAAATTATTATCAATAAAGATCAAAGGAGACATGTTACATAGGTTTTGGTAAACAAAATACATCCTTTCATTTTTTGAAAAATACTTTTCTAAACATTTTAATGGTTTGTTGAAATTTTGAAACAAAATAAATAGAATTAAATCAATAAATGACATTTAATAGAGTAATTTTATAGAAGTGCTGAATATAAGAAAATTCATTAATATATTTTATTTTGACCACATAAATTATTATAAATAAAGATTAAAGGAGACATGTTACATAGGTTTTGGTAACCAAAATAGATCCTTTCATTCTTTGAAATATGGAGTGTCGAGAAGAACACTTAATTGAAACTAATGTTACAAATAAATTAATTTTAATTAGTTGTATTTAAAAACTCATCTTCTATAATGGTAATTGATTGATTATAATTTACTTAAGAATTGAAATTATAATGAATTACATTAAGTTCATTATCGTAAATAGACTTGGTTTCAAGTAATTTACTCGAAGGGTGGTTTACAAAACTTATTACTTCATTCTTTTAATGTTTTTGTTAAATATTCAAAAACCTCTTGATTCTGAGATTACTTTATCTTTATGAACTTTATTTTTATCTCTTGTCATTATTTTTGTCACTTTATTCCATTTATTTATTTTTCATCTTTATTTTCACCTCTTTATCTTTTACTATTTTCTTTTATTCAGAAACAGAATATTTATTTATTTTCAAAATTTTAAATGAATAATCAAATGTTCTATAATTTGAATGGTATGCTAATTCATCTAAATGCAATATTTAGACTTAAAACCCATTTTATTAGTGTAAACTTAGTACACTTGTCAAAATTCTGAACAAGTCCAACACCATGTCGAGGGTTTTGTTAGTTTAAGTGCTTTTATTACTCGTTTATTAGTTGATTTCCTTTTTCTTTTTTATTCGTTTTTTTATTCCTCTTTTACATTGATCTTCTCTTGGCTAGCCTTTCTCTAAGATGTTAAAGTGATGGAAAATGTATATAACAATGGAGGAACACAAGAAACACCACCACCAACTCTTCTCACACAGTAACAGAGAACCCTTGCAGATTATTATGCAGGAAATGGATCATTTTATTTCAAACTTTGTTTACTACACACTCTTGGACGTAGAAACAGAGACCAAATCCCCCTTTGTTGGGATATCTGACACAACATCAGTTCACGAGACTTGATCATGAAACCCTTATGTTCCTATTGGAGATTTTCTAGGGATTTGTAACACAGTAAAAATGCATCAAGACAAATAGATAGTAAAACAGCTACTGCATGACTGAAATATTTTCCACATTAGATAGTAAAATGTGTCAAGCCATACAAACATACCTTTCAATGTCAAAGCTCGTGGTTACATTATGAACAAAACTTCTGATGAAGTTGCTAATCTTATATCACCAAGAAAAGTTATGAAATGCAATATGTCATAACCTCAATGACTTTAGAGAAGGAAGTTTTAGAGCTAAATTCCCAAATGCAATGTTAGTTCAACAAAAGTTTCTCACCCAACAAACTAAATATTCGAAGAAGCAAACAACTCAAGAGTTCCAATTACTACAAATCATTAGATATGTTAGAAAATTTGTCTACTCCAATAGCACATTTAAATAAAGTTCTAAATATAATAGTACAATTCCCTTGCAATCGAAGGACGCACCAAGAGAAAAATGGGAGCAAAAGCGTTTGATGTGATTCATTGGGATTTCAGAGCTGGTTCATTCTAGGGATACGTGAATGAAGGTATATATACTTTTTTTTTTCAAAAGAAAAAGGCCCATTTTATCAGCAGAAAGGTTAGGTTGATTAGTATTTGCTAGTAACCTAACCAAGAAGATGGTATATGCTGAAACCTGCTTTTGGCACATGCCAACATATCATAATAATCTGATTGGTTGAAGCAATCACGAAAATCAGTAAAAAGCTTCTCAAACACCCTCCACTGTACTTCTAATGATCTGGTGTAAGGGAATGGAAGAAAAACCTGCTCAAAATAACAACTAAAACTATTCAAGGGAAATGACCATAACAAACGAACGTACTAATGACAGGTGAATTACCTAACAAATAGCCAGCAAGAGAACATATACACATTTGAAATTGCTACCTGTGATTTCAATTTAGATGATGGCATGTACAATCACGCTATACATTTGAATGGTATAAGCATAAGATGGAAATTCCAAATGGATAACCAAGATAAGTTGAGAAGTGTAGAAACATGTGTTGCAGAAAAAAATTGAAGGGGAAACGAACAAGCACAGGTAAATTCATCAGTAAGAAATTCATAAAGAAAAAACAAGTTAGGTTTGGTTGGTTGCATCTTCGGACAATTTTTTTTATCAGAGCAACAGAAAGAAAGACAGAGAGACTTACATCCCCTTCATGGGCAAGGCGTTTAAGCATGGAAAATGTGTGGTGGTTGTCGTCCAAATTGTGGAGAACAGCAAGCCAAATCCGAGAAGCAAGTTGGTGGGCGATGTCTCTGGACTCGCCGCAGGCAATGAACTGATCTGATAAATAAAATAGAAGAGTTGAGATGTGACGAAAAGATAGAACAAGTATGAAGAAGAGTGAAGTGTGGTTGTTGTTAGCACATACCAATGACGGTTCCATGAAGAATTCCACTGTGGGGAGGCATAATGAAAAGTTGAAGTTGGCGTTTCAAGAAGAGATAAGTGTGGCCAACGATCTCGTGAAAGTGGTGGTGCAGCTGCAAATTTTGAGGATGGGAAGCAAAAATGCGTTGAGCAATGTATAAAGCCGTGAATCTGGTTTTGGAGTTGTTGGGTACAGGAATGGGGCCAGGCCATGGAAGAGGGAGAGAAGGAACTGCCATGAGTGGATAATGGTAAGAAAGTGCAGCTTGCCAGAAGCATTCACTGTGGGAGCTGAGGAGATTGGCCCAGTGCTTATTCACGCATGCTATCTGTTCCCACTCTCCTATTCCCCCTCTCACCAATATCTCTATCAACACATCATCTGGAACCTTCCCAATCCCACTTACCTTCTCCTCTCTTCCCTCATCCCCTTCTTCCATCACTTCAACTTTTCACACCGTCGCTTTTTCTTCAACCAATCAGACCCAAAACTGATAACACAAGCACTCTACTATTCTGTGAATTAATTCTCCACAGCTTCAGCGAATGGAATGAATGGGTTCCCATATTCGTGCCCATCTTCTTCATCCCTATTCCATTGGTTTAATCATACCCTACAAGGGTAATGTAATAATAGTTGGGCGAGCTAATTGGGGCCCATGATGATGAAATCATTTCTCCCTCTGTTTTATGTTTTTTTTTTTGTTTAAATGATGCTTTCATTGACTGGTTCAATTGCGTAATTGGAATTTGAAAAGCTATCAGCTACCAATCTGATTGATACACGTACACACTCAATAGTGCCAACAACCGAAACAAGTGTTTAAGTTTTCTGGTCCCCATGACATACCAACCATGATCTATAGATATTACTACTTACAACTTACACATGACCTGATAAGTTAATAACAGATAAAACAAACAAGATATAATACTATCCATCTTTTGCAGCGTAAAATGATTACAAGACTCGTCTCAAGTTGTACAACTTATGTATAACTTATATTAACATCTCCACTTCTACAACCAACCAAAACTCACCATCTTACTTTGCCAATATATGACGAATTCAATAGGAACAGTGCAAATATACATAAACAAAAAAGAAGTTCAAATTAAAACAACACAACAACTGCATATAATAGTCTTCTTTAGTAGCCAAAACTCTGATCAATTTCTCGCTCTAAGTGAGTCCACTTCCATTCACAAAAGCTCGTTAAGTGCTATGGCCGGCAAACAGTACAAGTTTTGAGAACGCTAATCAGTAGAGAGATTGGGCTCTGGTAAACACAAATACCCCTCCTCCACCAACTGCACGACCCAAAAGCATATTATCATCCAAATAACTAAGGTAATATAGTCCTCCCACCGATTCCCTACAATTAAAAAAAATCATCATATTTGTTTTTGTCAAAACAAAAAAACACTAACTATTTGAACAAAGTAGCGCATACCTTCCTGGATCTCTCACAGGGATTTGAGCTTTGAAAGTGCGGAGAAATTGTAAAATCTGTAGGAGAAAAGCACAATTATGTGTAACCTATAAACAATGTCTGTCTCACTGTATAAACAAAATATATTAGCAAACAATTTTCATTTATGCACTAGTTCTCTTCTCATGCAGATCACAATCATATTGGATCATTCCCATAAAGTATGCCACCAAAGATTGGAGCAAACACAGGCTTTGTGACATAAGTTACCGGGGTCAACTATATCCACATCCTATGCCATGAATAGCGCACATTAAAACTCATATCCAAATACAACCATGACTCAAGGTTAACTTACCTGAAGACTTATAAAAGATCGAGGTAGTATTGCTGGAGCTATTAAAGCCTGCAGCTCTTCACTAATATTTATATCTTGAACTGTGATCTGCCAGGAATAAATTGCATATTTCGACCAATGTTATAATAGCATCACACCAATTAAAGAAAAACATTATATTCATACCCAAATACCAATAGTAAGTGGGCTTTCTTTATCTTAGTTCAAAACAGAAATAGCCTGGCATTTACATTGAACTCTTTTCACTTTCTTTAGAAATAAATACTGTGATAAGACTAGTATTACACAGATGTATTAAATTGTATGTGTATTCCTCTATTGTCTATCTCTTACCAATGTAGTATGAGATTAGACCAAACAATCAATGACAATTGAGGTGTTTCGAGAGACCTCACCCTCCCCTGCTTATTCCACCCAGCTAGGAAAATTAACGACATAACCCCCACACCTAAAAAACAGACTATTTATAATGTCTGGTCCAGTTATACACGTTACTGCCCCAATAGACTTTTTTTTTTCTTCTGCTATATACAAGGCCAAACCTATCGTACTAACTCATAAACCGCATAATACAATTCAGAAATAGAACACGGAAAAATGTTATATCTTACAATGAAAACCAAAACTGAAATTAAATGTGGATGATCATTCCAAAAGTTTCAAACCAGTTACGTAGAAGAGAAATTATGTATATCCTAAAAAACCCAGCATCTATGTAGACAGATATTGCACCTCAACTGTAGTATAAAAAATGCTCAAGAAAGTGAAAATGATTACCTATTGAAACTGAAGGTGTATATCACGGACAGATACAAAATTAAACTTGGCGGATGCAAGCAGCGAAAATGGTTACCTCTTGAAACTGAAGGTATATATTACGGACAGATACTACATTAAACTTGGCGGATACAAGTAGTGTAGCACCTTCTTGTTCCTATATGAAGAAGGACAAGAGCTTATTAATTTTGGGTTCATGGAGGGAGTACCAAAGCTCAAGCTCAGGTATTTCGTCTAATTTCATTTTTCCAATAAATTAGCAAGAGAGCTTCATTTTTGAACAAACCCTTTAAAACAGAATTTAGAGTTTTCAAGCAAATCATAGATCTTAAACTTATCCATTGGTCATATTGCAACAAAGGTTAAACCATTAAAGTACATCTCATTTTCAAAGAAAACGAGAAAAACAAAGGGGAAGTCCAAATGTTCTTATCCAATTTTAATTTTAATTTTTCCTTTTCACCTAGCATGTAAGTATACCCATCTCTCAGTAAAATAAATTATTTATGCAATGCATCTTCAAGGAGTAGACAGTAAAAATTTCAATTAGATAAAAGAAAATATAAGTGGCAGAAATACAAAAAACAGTTTGTATTTTCACCCAGAATTCCAACAGAACATATTCAATATCCAACTAAGTTTAATATAATCTGGTTGACCTCTTTACAATATTGTAGAAATAGAAAGGAAGTAAATAATTGACTAGCAAAATGTAGTCCTAGTAAAAGCAAAAGTCACAATCCAGTATCTGAACATGTATTATGAAGTTGCAGCCTCCTAAGCAGAAAACAGGACAGGAGAAAGTAAAAGAAGGTATTGTTTCACCTCTAACAAATTTGGAATACTCCATCGAACAACATTGCGGATAATACCTCCATTAGATTGATCACGACATTCAAATTTTTGAAAGATCTGTCCAACCTATCTCAACATGAAAGCAAATGAAGAAACAAAACGGTAAGCAGGGTGTTAGAGATTCATCCGTACATCTAAACCTTGCATTAATTACAGAATGGTGAGTGTAAAGATAAGTTGAATAAAGAAAGCACAGAGAATAGATTTGAGATGGTGAAATTGAAAGTGCATTGGTATGTACTTGAAAGAAAGGAAGTGTAGCAGCAGCTTGGAGAAGGATGAGAACATCGGGGGCAGAAGTGTACTGGAGGCGCCATGTTCCATCCAACTTGGCCAGATTGATTGGGTGACCCATGTTGCGGCCTTCCACATTCACCAGAGCCTCCTCAATAGAAGAGCGTTGATCGGGAGTTGTTAAGAGACCCCTTTGCGTGTCTTGAACAGAGCTCAGAAGTAAATGCTTTTTGCTCTCTAATTCAGAATCATACGCCTTAAAATAACCCCAAACAAACAAACAAAAAAAAAGTGATTTTTAATGCCGTGCCATGGTAAACTTAACCGGTGGAAAGGAAGAGTGAGTAACACGAACCAGAGCAGAGGGCAAGGAGAAGTTCCTAACAGTGAAAGTTTTGTTGCTAACATTGAAATTGGGTCTTCTGGCTGTGGAAGTGGGAGACAGAGACGGTGGATACGAAGCTGAATGAAAAGCCAGGTCCATTGCAGCAGAAACAGGACAATCTATACTATGTTTCATACAACATGACACAACGCAAAACAATGTGAATTCAGAAAGTCAAATGAAGAATGAATTAAATTGATTACCTTTCGCTTGATTTTATTAATCGAGTGGCTATGGTCCAATGACAAACTGCATCGCCTCAGCTACCACATCCTTCCCATTCCCGCATAACTCATAAATCAGAGATAAGATGATGATACAATACAACCAACACAATCAATTTTCCCTTTCTCTCTCACTTTTTTCTCACAAAACTAAATAAATAACCCTCGTTTGTTTTTTTTAATTATATACATTAAACTATAAAAAAATAATACTAATAAATAAAACTTAATTTGGAGTCATGAAACAGTTATACCCCTATCATCACTGCTCTTAACAACAAAATATAATCTTCCTCAAAATTAACAAATTAATCTTTAAAATCATTTTAATCAATTCTTAAAAATTTAGAACTAAATTTAAAAATTCCCAAATAATATTAAATTTAAGTTTCATTAGATTTGAGTTTTATAAATTAAAATTAATTTAAAAAATTATTAAAAGTGCAAACATGTGCAGGAAACATAAAAATATATTTTCTCAGAAAGATCATCAGGGAATCCAGTCTACTAAAAACAAACAAAAGATTATACATTTATGCAAATGTATTATTAACAAAGGTTTAAAATTAAAAGTCTAAAGTTTGTAAATATGCATTAAGCAACTTGTAAAGCGTTTTTCTCACAAAACTAAATAAATAACCCTCGTTTGTTTTTTTTAATTATATACATTAAACTATAAAAAAATAATACCAATAAATAAAACTTAATTTGGAGTCATGAAACAGTTATACCCCTATCATCACTGCTCTTAACAACAAAATATAATCTTCCTCAAAATTAACAAATTAATCTTTAAAATCATTTTAATCAATTCGTAAAAATTTAGAACTAAATTTAAAAATTCCCAAATAATATTAAATTTAAGTTTCATTAGATTTGAGTTTTATAAATTAAAATTAATTTAAAAAATTATTAAAAGTGCAAACATGTGCAGGAAACATAAAAATATATTTCTCAGAAAGATCATCAGGGAATCCAGTCACTAAAAACAAACAAAAGATTATACATTTATGCAAATGTATTATTAACAAAGGTTTAAAATTAAAAGTCTAAAGTTTGTAAATATGCAGTAAGCAATTTGTAAAGCGTGCACATGGATAATTGGAAATACCTATACTGAATTGAATCTTGATGTGATCAGTAATCTTGGGAACAAATTCATCCAGTAAGTTGGTGTGTCACCTTTCGAATATTATTAACTTATATCTTATGATAATTATCTTAAAGCAATTATCTTAAAGCACAACTATACATAGATCATAATTATTCTATATGAATCATTCTATTTTCATTATATCAGTACACAAAACAATAACAGTGAACAATATTGTACACCTAATTTTGACATGAACCGAGTTTCAAAAGTATAACAGTTTCATGTCTATGTACACCAAAACTGACATGAAAGTGAAACAAAACTACAATCCTAAAATCAATATCACTATTTTTTCTTGGTATTGACTTCCTTTTTCCTCGAGCAGAAGAATACGAGAAGAGCCTTCCATCACCATCATCGGTGGAGAGCCTTTTGGCACGGGTGGAAGTTCTGTCATGATTGGAGCCTCCTTGTATTGAAGTTTAATGTCAACGTCAACATACTGTGTACGGACACTGGCATTAGCATCAACTTTGTTGTTCAACAAGTATCCGGCGAAGATTAGTTTGGCCGATCCTTCAAGATTTTTTATCTTATTTATCCTCTGGACAAAAAAACAAAAAAAATTAGCATTCATACATAATCAAGACCGAACAATGGGAAGCAGCGGAGAAACTAAACTTACTGGAGAAAAGTGAGAAAAGTGAAGAACGAAAGAGTGAAAAAGGCGAAAGTGTAGAGCGCGAGAGTGCAAGAGTGCAGAACGACAGAAATGAGACGACACATGGTAAATGAAACGTCTATGTGATTTTATAGGATGTTGTAATAGTTGTTGTAATAAGGTTTAAATATCTTTTTCGTCATCATTTTCGTAGTGTTTGTTGCGGATAGTCCTATTTTGGCAGAATATTTAAAATGATACTCATCTTCGCAATTAGTGTTTTATTTGATTATTTTGTGTAACGTTGTTTAAATGAGTAACAGAACACTATTAAAAGAGCTCAATATTGATGCTTACATATACTTTATGCTATACCTCCAAATTATCTCTCCTGTACAAATGTACAAATATATACCTCCAAGTTATTTCTACTGTACAAATGTACAAATACCTGATTTTTGTACAAATACGTGATTTATGTACAAATACCTGATTCATGTGCATATCAATATTGACGCTATTATTCATGCAGGTTCTGGTCCAAATCTAGATTTAGTGGTCAAGCCATATGCGACACAATTGTGTACCATATGAGTGAAACTTTTAATAATGTCACATTGGAGGCAAGAGACAAACCCATTATTAACATGTTCGAGAAAATCAGAGTTTATTTAATGAAAAAATGGATCACCAATGTAAATTCAGAAACAATTACTATACACAAAACTTAAGTATACCAACCAAACAACTGTGTCACAAAACACGAAACAACAATCACAACAATAGACTGACATGAACCAAGGAGTCTTTAAAACGTATGTATAACCGTTCATGTCTGAAACAAAACTAAATCCTAACATATATCACTATTTTTCTTTGGTGTTGACATCCTTTTCTTCTTCTAGCGGAGCCATCGGTGGAAAGGCTTGTACCACCTCCACAGTCACCATGGGAGCGTCGTTTGATTGAACATTAACATCTAGATCAGGTTCTCAGTTCTCAGCCTTGCATTAATGTCAACCTTCCTGTTCAGAATATATCCAGCAAAGAGTACTTTGCAGTTTGTGTGAGTTTTTTTACTTTGTCCATATTCTGAACCAAAAAAACAAAAATCAGTATTCATTACAATGGAAATTGGAGAAATGAACTTAAGAGTGCAGAAGGTCAGAGAATGCAGAACGTGCAGAGTGAGAGGAGAGGAGTGCGACAGACAAAATGCAAGAACGACCCAATATGGTAATTTTTGATTTGTTTCTTTACATATGATAGTAATATTTGTTTCTGCATGTTTTCCCCTTCCCTTATTATTCATTTATTCATTTCTTAGTTAATCACTTTTTTTTGCATGTATTGTTCATACTTCAAGACATGATTCATATATTTAATCATTCTCCCTTCTTGTATTAATCAGTTTTTAGTGTATTTTCCTCTTGAGATTGAGATTGAATATATTGTTTGATGTGTGTTAGGGGTTAAATCATGAATATTTAAACAGACAAATTTTTGTGTTGATAGGGTAATCCTTTAAAAGATATTCACAAACTAGTGGATCCAAACCTCGAAGGAAGTTATCCAATTGAGTCAGTTTTGAAGGTTAAAGCATTGTTTTTCTTTCAATAATAATTTAATACAATACATTCAATTTGATTTTCAAGATGATATAAGTCTATTTACTCTTAATTATGTTTTTTTTACAGACATTGAATGAGTTGAAAGCAAAGACACCACAAAAAGGAAATTTTAGTGGTGATAAGATCAAGAAAAGTGGGAAAAATAAGGACTTTGTCATGGTTGTATACATGGCTTGTATTTGCAATTGGTTGAGAACTTATTTTCTTATTGTCACAGACTTTATTGTTGATGCCTAGCAAGTCATGATGCTAGTACAATTAGGTACTTGTTTGTAACATTTTATAGAGCATTTTATGGGACAATTTATACAGTCAATGTTTGATTTGAGTGGATATCGTATTCAAAAACTGTGGTTGTATTCAAATGAAAGAATTATAATACTTTTGTGCTTGCATTTCTCCTTCGGGCTATTATCTCTTTGGCTACTATAAAGCCTTTTCTCTTGCACAATTCTCATTAGGGGCTAGAATGCATAGTATCAATAAGAAGCCTAAATTGAATTTTACCTAAATAAATATTGTCGTAGGATTGTTTCAATTATTAAAAAAAGTGTATTATCCTTATTTCTAGATAAATAAATTAGTAACAATTTTAAAATGTTACAAAAAGACAATTCATAACTTTTCTTAATTGTTGTAAAATAAAATAATTGGTAACATTCATGTTACAAAATATATAAGTAACATTTTTAGAAATGATACTAATAATACATAAAAATGTTACTAAAATATTTTGGTAACATGCACTATATATAATATGTGTATAAATGTTACCTTTGCAAATAATAACATTTTTTTAGGTTTTAGCAACATTTTTTAAATGTTATTGAAAGTAATATATGTAATAGTGGAAGGTGAAAGTGCAGAACGAGAGAGAATGCATAACGACATAAATGAGACGAGACATGGTAAATGAAACGACTATGTGATTTGATAGGATGTTGTAATAGTTGTTGTAATAAGGTTTAAATACCTTTTTCGTCATCATTTTCGTAGTGTTTGTTGCGGATAGTCCTATTTTGACAGAATGTTTAAAATGATCCTCATCTTCGTAATTTGTGTTTTATTTGATGCTTTTGTGTAATGTCGTTTAAATGAGTAACGGAAGCCCGAAGCATCGGTCCTGATAAACCCAATTAATAACTTCTTTTACATCAACAACACCGACTTCTTTTACATCAACAACACCGACCCCTCAACCTGTTTTAAAAAAATAGGATTTTGCGTAAAGTACATGATTTTTGTACAAATACCTGATTTATGTACAAATACCTAAATACCTAATTCATGTGCATATCTATTATTCATGCAGGTTCTGGTCCAAATCTAGATTTAGTGATCGAGTCATATACGACAAAATTGTAAACCATATGAGTGAAACTATTACTCGTTATGTTTTATCTATTATTTGGATCCAAAGTATAGTTTAAGAGACTGAGGATAAAACAAAGTGTATTATAAAAATATTATGTCTATTACATTATTGATCTGTGATCGAATATCTTCTACACGGTCCGAGAATCACACATGCAAATAATTAAAATATGTTTATTGCGGATGCGGAACATAATTTCTGTGAAAAATATTTGAGGAACATAATTTATTTACACCTAAAGAAATGAAAAAAAGTTAGAATCATAAAATACACAGTAATAAAAAAATAATAACAATTATGATTTATAAAAAAGAATATATTTGTATTATCCCATTTTCATGTCTACAACGTTTCCGAGAAACAATCCAAACCATATGCGAATTAAAATTTGCCTAATAATATTATTATTGATCCTATGTATAATTGACCCTTAGAATACCAATAAAAAACTTAATTTGGAGTCATCAAATAGTTATATCATCTTCAAATTTATTAATATATCAGTTATTTTCACTGGTTTAGACTACAGTGATCTTAAATAAGAATTTTTGTAAAATACTCTATAAATGTTGTGTGCAATTCGAAGACACAGAATGAAGAAACTCAACTGGGAAGAATAATGATTTGGTACATAACATGGTAAACTTAAATCAAAAGGAAAACCAATGCCACTGTAAATTGAAACCCTAAGGTGATTCTGTTGTCCGACTTCACAAGATAAGTGCACCAGAAACATAAAATAAAAATCACTTCCACAACTTCCGCAATGACATATTTTTTTCAGTCTCCTTTTTCATCACCTTGGCCACCGCCATCTCAAAATCCTCCTGAGTCACGTGTACCCTCCTCTCCCTCAAAGCAAACATACCGGCTTCAGTGCATACAGCCTGCATAAAAGACATAATTTGAGTATCAGTCAGCCTCAGATACTGAGATAATTCATTGATTTAACACGGACAAACTAAATTGCTCTGCGCTTGCGTTATTATAAATACTTAAATTCATCACTTTATGATTTATGACCGATTTCGTTTCACATTCTGTGACAAATGCACAACCTTAGGGCTTACTTGTTTTATTTCGTCATCGATTCTAGCAGCATTGCTGATTTTTTTGGATATTATAATGGGTTCTCTTGTCAAATCGTAATAAAATCTCACTATTATATACAAGGCTCAGTATCCTGTGTAATACTAAAACATGTCAAATATCTCAACTAGTTACTAATCCATTATAATCTCCCAATCACAAAAACAGTGGTTTATTCTTTGCTACTGTTTCCATGTATTCATACGTCCAGCCAAGCATACTATACTCATTCTGTATCGTCTGTCTTGGTGGCTCAATATTCTGCAATAAACACTCTCGTGATAATGCACCATTATTTTTTTAATGTATTCCATTTTATCAAAATCCTTCCTAATATTTTGACTTTTTTCACGGTATCTAGGCACAGACAAACTCAATTTTTATTTACTCTAACTCTCAGACGAACTTACAAAAAAACCCAGCTTCTGTGCTACTTCCTTAACAATGTTTACTACCAAAACACTTAATTTGCCTCTAGAACTGAGATATTATATTGAATAATAATCCAACAATCTAATCTAAACCAGTTAAAACTTGATAGATAATCCAATTCATTACATTGTACAAATTATATATGAAGGCACCGATCTTTTGAATAAATATAACCATATGTTAATAATTCTTAGATATGAGATCAGTAACACCATCACAAATTGCTTCAACAAGGACATTTAGCAGATGGGGTAAGAAACATAAGATGCAAATGAAGAAAAATACCTTAAGTTCAGCACCAGATGCTCCATTCATCTTCTCAGCAATCTTCTTTAAATCAATGCCGCGCATTAAATTCATTCTCCTTGAATGGATTTTCAAAATATCCAGCCGAGACTGCACAAACAAATACAGTATTTTTAAGGAATATTGTTATGACCAGGTGCACCTTTTATCCCATTACAAATATATTAACAAGTAACATGAAGGGAAAAATGAACACCTCTTCATTAGGGTTAGGAAATTCAATCTTCCTATCAATTCGTCCAGGTCTAAGGAGAGCTTGATCCAAGATATCAATCCTATTTGTTGCCATCAAAACCTACAATTTGAAAATTTATCTTCAGAACCTCCACAAAGAATTGTGAAGTTATCTCAAATGAATTAAATAGAGTAAATAATATTTGATATGTTCAACTGGTTCAACTTTCTATTTATAACAGTGGACATCAGACTAGCTTTAAAATTCCCCATTTTCCCTTAAGTATGGCATAACAGTATACAGCCCCCTTTACCTTGATCTTATTTGAAGCTTCAAATCCATCCAGCTGGTTGAGAAGTTCCAGCATAGTACGTTGTACCTCACTATCACCATTGCCACTTCCAGATTCCATACGAGCAGATCCAATGCTGTCAATTTCGTCCATGAAGATAATTGATGGAGCATGTTCCCTGTCAAGAACACAAGAGTTGCATGATAATATTTACATATAAAAACCGATCAGGCAAGTCTGCAAATAACAAAGATGACAGTTTATGAATAAAAAGTTTAAGCATAACTTCTTAAGGAGAATAAAAATGTTCTTCTTCCCTCTACAAATGCACTTTTTAGTGGAAATTCCAAAAAAGACATAATACTCACACCAAATTTCATCAACACCTGTTACATTGTATGCATCTAAGGCCAAATTTTACAATCAAAATCTAAGAAACTATGCTTAAACTTTGCTCTGGATCCAGTTAAACCATCCCCTCGTAAAACTATCCCCAACTAACAATCATAACGCCAAGAAAACTTTACTTTTAGAGGAATGCTAGAAAGACACTCTCAAACACACTGGCCCATTAGTTAGACTTTATTGAAAGCTACAAAATCAAGAAAGGCTCGCCAAATGATTGGGAACTCAACAATGTTTTTGGGTTTTTCAATCAATTAGAGAGAGCCTATTGCTAGCATTTCTCTTGTATTTAACAGATAAGCTGAACAGAGGAACCTAAACAATGAGTACAAACCTGGCCATAACGAAAAGTTCCCTGACCATTCTAGAACCTTCTCCAATGTATTTCTGAACCAATTCAGAACCAGACACCCTTATGAACGTACAGTCAGTATGATGAGCCACTGCCCTAGCCAACAACGTTTTTCCTGTACCAGGTGGCCCATACAGCAGTACACCCTGTGATGTGTTCAAGAGATTCAGCAAATAGAAAATTAACATCCAAAGTTTGCTGATTTAATGACATAAAATTTAACATCCACTGCAAATTGAGAGACTACCTTTGGTTGTGCAATTCCAAGACTCTCAAAGAGCTCAGGATGCTTAATTGGTAGCTCGATAACCTACATACAGTTAACCACATATATGAGGTCCAAAAAAATTACTGATATTTTCTAAAGTATAATGTACATTACGCAGAAAAATATGTCCACACTGAAAATAACATGAGTGATGCATGACAAACACAGATAAATTGATAAAAATATCAGGTCCTACCCCTGAGAGATTATGAATATTAAATGCTAATAAAATTGAAAAGTCCTATGCAGTGTACCTCTTTGATTTCTTTGATTTGCTGGTCTAAACCACCGATCATGTCATACGTAGAATCAGGAACTTTCTCAACTTTCATCAGATTGACCAACGGATCAACTTTACTGGGCAGAACTAAATGAAGAACATAGCTATCATTGCGAAGTGCAACTCTAGTGGATGGAGTGATCTTTGTAATGTCAATATTTTTGTCAATGTCGACAACATATTTTCCTTCGGGGTGGACCTGAGGAAAAGTAAAGGAAAATCAGCACTTCATCTTGGTTCTCATACTGTCGATCGATACATCTTTTCAGAACTAAACATTGCTTTAAATAATCCAACACTCAGCAATACTTGAGTATTGAAAAAGTTAGCAAGCAAGCAGACCTAAATGTTGTAGAGTAGAAAAGCAGGAGATCATAAATATAAACATAGATCTATAAAAGAATTAGCAAAATAGTATTTAAGTATACACTCATACACCAAAAGGAGATACATTAGGATTTGACCTTGACAAGGACTTTGTTCTTGCCCATCACTTTGACAACTTCACCGACATAGGAGCCAGGCTCTTGAAGAAGCTGCAACTCTTCGCGAAGCATCCTCACTGTCGGAATTGAAAAGAAAAAGAAGGATGAATAGAATTGGATAAGGGGAACCGAAAGAATAAAGTAGGGCTAGGGCTAGGGTTAGGGTTAGCAGACCCCTTGAATTGAGCTCGTTACGCTGAGCCTCAAGACGATTGAGGTTATGCGTCTTTTGACGGAGAAGGAGCTGGTGCTCGTGGATGTTGAGAGAATAGTAGTGGCGGAGACCCTCGCCCTGCTTGGTGGGCTTGGCGGAGCAATTCTCCTCTGGCACAACCTCCACATGCTTCACTTCAACTCCCGCAAGAGCCATAGATACAAAGATAGATCTCTCTCTGCCTTTCAGCGATGAAAATCAGAGCAAAACCCAAACCACCACCTTCTTGATCCTCTTTCTTCTTCTCTCTTCTCTTCTCTCTTTCCTGGGTTATGGGTCGGTATAAAGGAAATACCAAAAACAAACAGGTTCAAGTACTGCTACTTGCCTTGCCAGACACTACAACCAATCTCACTCCCATTTTTCTATTGGGCCCTCCTGCTTTGCATGGGCTCTTTGGCCCAACAATATTTCTTGTCACCAATTCCTTCTCATTTTTAAGGCTTTTGCTTCCTGCAACAACCCATCATTACTAACTGAACCTCATATTAATAAAAGACATTTAAATGCTATAAAATAATAAGAGAAAAAACACGATAAGATAATAATAAAAAGAAAATTAATATGTTACTTAAATAAATTCGTTCCGAAATGCATTTGATGTGTTCTGAAAAAATCATTTCAAACATATGACATTATATATGTCATGAAAATCTTGTTTTGAAAAACTTGTTTTAAATTGTATTTCATTGATTGATTTCAAAAAATTTATTCTGCAAATTTCGTGCTTGAAATATTATTAGGAAAATCTTGTTTCAAAAATCATCTTTTAAAAAATTTATTCCCAAAAATTTTATAACGGGTAAATTGGAAGTCAAGGATAAAAGAGTTATTTCGAAACTTGGAGCGTGCGTCAAGAAATTACGTGGTGCAGTAAGAAAGGCCCATGTTTACCCAATCTTCACTCTTTTGGGCTCACTCAGTTATACATTAAGGACAAAGCGGTAAAATCCAACCTCGGAAAATTATTCATTATCTAGTATTTATTTATTAATTGATTGATCGAAAAGAAAGAGAATGAGTGAAAAGTAATGTGCGGACAGGAGCGACGTGGGAGGAAGGAAAGAGCATACGTGGTGCGATAGTGTGTGCATCTCCGCAGCAGATCAAATAAAACAAACCAAATACATACATCACTATCATCATCGTCATCTTCATCATCTTCACTCTCTCACATTCCCAATCTCATCACGCAGTTTCATTCACTTCTCCTCACCAATCTTTAGGGTTTTGATCCTTTCTCGCATCGGATCTTCAAACTCATCTCCGATCTCAAAATGCCCGCTGTTTATGGAGCTCGCTTGACCACCTTCGAAGACTCCGAGAAGGAGAGTGAATACGGTTACGTTCGCAAGGTTCGTTCCTTCTTTTCTCCACTTCTCAATTTCTCGCCCTTTTTTATTATATTCGTTTATCAATTCCTCGTTGCCATCTACGTTTCCGTCACCCGATCCAAACCCAATCACCGGTTTGCGTGTTGATCTACGCCTCCACTCCATGCTCGATTACACGAGCACCGCTGCAATTTCACACCTTCGCTCTATTACTTATTTCTCATTATATCACCGTTTTCTTCTACAACCGTCATTTTGCATCTTCAATCTCATCAATTACTACCCGATCTAACTTTTTTTCTTCTTTTAACTTCTTTCTTTCTTCTTGTTTTTACCGTTTTGTCATACACTCTACACTTTTTCCGTCAAATTCCTTGATGTTAGGTTGCTTTTGCTTCCTTTAGGATGTGATCCACTTATTTCCACGTGTTAATAAATTGTGTTTTTCCAATGAAAACAGGTATCGGGACCCGTCGTGGTTGCAGATGGCATGGCTGGGGCTGCTATGTATGAACTGGTGCGTGTTGGCCGTGATAATCTCATTGGAGAAATCATTCGTCTCGAAGGGGATTCTGCTACCATCCAAGGTGCAATTATGAAACTGCATACTGCGTTGAGGATACCGCATTTTCTTCTTTTAACCGTTATGTTGCCTTTTGTTAGTTTTTAACCGTTATGTTGCCTTTTGTTAGTTTTTAATGAAAACTTTTGGTTCTCTGCAATTTTAGTTTATGAGGAAACTGCTGGTTTGATGGTTAATGATCCAGTGTTACGGACACACAAGGTCAGATTCTGTATACCTTTTTCTTATGTTTAAATTCTTACTGCGAACTTCAGCTGATAATCAGTATTCTTATAACAGCCGTTGTCCGTGGAGTTGGGGCCTGGAATATTGGGGAATATTTTTGATGGAATTCAGGTGTGCTTTTTCCCTAAGCAAAGCATTTAAGGACTATCTCACTTCAATTGCTATATTTTAACTAATTAATGATGATTTAAGTTTTCGTTTTCTTGCGTGCTGTTTCTAACGTAAATGTTTCTTTATTGTGACAGAGGCCTTTGAAAACTATTGCTAAAAGATCTGGCGATGTCTATATTCCTCGGGGTGTGTCTGTTCCAGCACTTGACAAAGATACACTTTGGGAATTTCAGCCTAAGAAAATTGGTACTAAAGAAATAAAATTATTTTTCTTTTTATTATTAATTTCTATACAGTATGAATTACATGGACCATTTTTTTATGATATTCTACCTTATTCACTGATGACAGGTGAAGGTGACCTATTAACTGGTGGAGATTTATATGCTGTATGTTTCTGTTGCCTTTAGGTTGGCTTGCAAGTTGTTCCTGTTTTATGCATCTGTTTGTTTTCTAAATCTTGTGAATTATTTACCGTTGCAGACTGTTTTTGAGAACACTCTAATGCAACACCATATTGCACTTCCTCCTGATGCCATGGGAAAGATTACCTACATTGCACCCGCTGGCCAATATTCTATAACGGTCAGTTTTTTTTAACTCCTTTACTATTATGTATTGTGCTTTTTTTGGGAGATGGTAATGTTTTAGTCCATTATTTGCTTTCTGACATCTTTTTGGAGATATTCACGACCTCTCTTTCTCTTTTCTTCATGTTTTCCTGATGATTGCAGGATTGCGAAACTTACATACATATTCAACATTTCTATTCTCGCATTCAGTAGCTTCTCATATTCTCTGCAATCTATGATTTTAATTCTTCCATTATTTTCAGGATACTGTATTGGAACTTGAGTTTCAAGGTGTCACAAAGAAATTCACCATGCTTCAGGTTTTTAACCATTTATTTTGTTCATTGTAGTAACTTCATTGAAGTATTGCTTTTCCTTATCAGTATTTTACACTACAAGATCCTTGTGTGTACTTTACCCATTTTCAGACCTGGCCTGTACGTACCCCAAGGCCTGTTGCATCAAAACTTGCAGCTGATACTCCTCTTCTTACTGGTCAGGTAAACTCAGTTGTTATCAATTGTCTCATCCATGATGTAATTGTGATCATTTTCATGCCTAATGACTTCTGTTTTGTGCAGCGTGTTCTTGATGCCCTTTTCCCCTCAGTTCTTGGTGGGACCTGTGCCATACCTGGAGCTTTTGGCTGTGGGAAAACGGTTATCAGTCAGGCTCTTTCTAAGGTAAACTTAATACATCTTAACTAACTTGCTTTTTGGAGGAATTTTGGGAGGGTGGGGGGTGTATGCAGCCTTATGCAACAAGGAGTCTGCTTCGAGATTCAAACTCATGAACTAGTCACCGGGTGAAACTGTATTGTGCTTGGGATAACTCTCGACCTAATACACCCCATTAAGACATAAAGGCTTTTATTTATAAATATTATCTGTAATTTTTCTTTCCCCCCTTTTGGCAGTATTCCAATTCTGATGCTGTTGTCTACGTCGGTTGTGGGGAACGTGGAAATGAAATGGCAGAGGTATGTTTTTTCTTTTTCAGTTACCTGTATCAAAATACTGTGTTTCTTATTTTGCAGTTGGCAAACTAATTGAATGATTGTTCAGGTCCTCATGGATTTCCCCCAACTTACAATGACATTACCTGATGGTCGTGAAGAATCTGTCATGAAGCGTACAACACTAGTGGCTAACACTTCAAACATGCCCGTGGCAGCCCGTGAAGCTTCAATTTATACAGGTGACTTTGTAGCTCTTAAATTCTAGAACATCCCTTTATTGTCGAGAATTAATATATACTAATTCTCTTGAATTGCCAAGTATAATTTAGTTGTCTTGTGAAAGTCTTGTAGGATTTCAATCAGTTGCATATCTCTGCCACTGCTCTGCAATAAACTTTGTTGTAGATCTGTGCTTAGTGTCAAAAATATTCTGCATATTTATTAATTTTCATTGGGCTTTATTTTTGTTATATTTGCCCTTATAATGGACTATTTTGACCTCTGTACTGAATTTTTTATTTAATTGCAGGAATCACATTAGCTGAGTATTTTAGAGATATGGGTTACAATGTCAGTATGATGGCTGATTCTACATCTAGATGGGCAGAAGCATTGCGTGAAATCTCTGGACGACTGGTGAGAATTTTATTGCCCTAATAGTAGTTAATAAGTCTTGCCTGTAAGGAAAATTGTTTATTTTATTTTTGTGTGCTTAAAATACATATATTATTTTGTAGTTTTATTTTGAGAAGTTGAATTTTCTTTCCTGACTTGTATAAACTAGACCATTTATATACAATTATGATTGAAACACATGAGGAATGGACCTTGGTCAGTGTATTTGATGATATTGTTGTCTTCCACAGGCTGAGATGCCTGCAGATAGTGGATATCCTGCTTACCTTGCTGCTCGTTTAGCCTCTTTCTATGAACGTGCTGGGAAAGTAAAATGTCTTGGAGGCCCTGAACGTACCGGTAGTGTAACAATTGTTGGTGCTGTTTCACCACCTGGAGGAGATTTCTCAGATCCTGTGACATCTGCAACCCTCAGCATAGTTCAGGTAAAACTTTACCTTCAAATATGGTTAAGTGGTAACTGTAAGTCAGCGATAAGCTTCAGGTTGTTTTGACTAATGTCCACCAATATATCACTATGAATATCCATCTAGTTAGTTCCTCTTTTACCTATCCTTCAATGACTTCCGATTGATTGTATAAGTTGATATTCGCTGATTGACAGGTTTTCTGGGGTTTGGACAAAAAGCTTGCTCAGAGGAAGCACTTTCCTTCGGTGAACTGGCTTATTTCTTATTCAAAATACTCAACGGTATGTCCTGAAGTTGGTTTCTTAGTAACTCATTCTCCTGCTGTGTTCACCTGTATGCATATACTTCATGTTTTTGTTCCATAATTTTTCAAATAATATTTACTTTTTGGTATCTTTAGGCACTCGAATCCTTTTACGAACAATTTGATCCAGATTTTATAAACATTAGGACGAAAGCTCGTGAAGTTCTGCAAAGAGAAGATGACCTGAATGAAATTGTCCAGGTGTGTTGTTGGTTCTATCATGTTGATTGTTTGTTAAAATATACACCCATGCATAGGATGGGGTTAAGAATCGTTTAGCATCTTCTGAGAATAGATGAGGTATCATAAGCAACATGTCGACAGACCATTATGTAGTCAAAACTTGGGTATCAATTTGACGCATAACCTGATGGGTGGAGCTCTGAATGCTACTAAATTATGGTGTTTGTAATTCAGAAAATTTGTTAGGATGTGTACCCTTTTGTTCTACAACTGGATAATTTATTTCCTGTGTTGTACTCCAGCTTGTGGGCAAGGATGCTTTAGCTGAAGGAGATAAGATCACCTTAGAAACTGCAAAGCTTTTGAGAGAGGATTATCTTGCTCAAAATGCCTTCACACCGTAAGTTCTTTGTAATTGGTTAACTTCTTTAGTATGTATTATATCATCTTCTATTTGCTGTTCTTATGTTGCGACCTTTTGTGTGACTGTGATAGATATGACAAATTCTGTCCCTTCTACAAGTCTGTTTGGATGATGCGTAACATTATCCATTTCTACAATTTGGCCAATCAGGTATGGATGGTCTAAGGAATCCGACAATGGTTTAGTTTTGTTTGTATTATAAAAAAAATCCATGTAAACAGAGATGGATTTTGTTTTTAGTTCGTTGCATCATGTCTGTCCTCCCTCTCAGATTGGGACAAGATATTATTGTTTCTTACTGTGTTCTGCATTCATTATGATACCTCAGCCAATGTGTTAATAGTCTTGCCTGAAGAAATTTCAGTCAAGATGGCTAAATTGCGTTCAAAGGTTAGAAATTTAATCTAGGCTGGCTACATGTGCAGGCAGTAGAGAGAGGAGCTGGTTCAGATGGTCAGAAGATAACTTACTCCCTCATCAAGCATCGTGTGGGAGATCTCTTCTATCGATTAGTGTGAGTAGTTGTAGTGCTACACATGATGACTTATTTTGACATATGAAGTAGGTCTTATTCTATTAATCTGTTGTCATTGCAGGTCTCAGAAATTTGAGGATCCAGCAGAAGGTGAAGCTGCTTTGGTCGCCAAATTTCAGAAGTTACACGAGGACCTAACTACCGGTTTCCGCAACCTTGAGGATGAAACCCGGTGAACGAAGATGATGTGGGTAGTTTGCGCAAATATTGTGTTAATCCTATTTAAGAGGCAATCTAGCGTACCAGGTTGCAACGTTCCCAGCGTTCTCGTATTTCACTGTTTGATTCATTCATATCACATTTATTTCCTTTCTTGGTGCTGGTTTGGCTTTTGATCTAGTTTCATGTGTAGCTGTAATCATGTGTTTTAAGTCAATCCCCAGTTTGTTTATTGAGAATAAGAAACGAAACGTCGCTCTTTCGATATGTATTTAGGAGAATAAAATTATTTTAGAACATTAAATGCCTGAGGGCATGAGGATTCTGGATTCACAGGGTTGGAATTTTTGGGGGATGTGGATCATGTTGAATCCTGTATTTCATAGATGGACTTTTTTGTAGCAATGAGTATTTATTCGAATTATTTTGCTTGTCAAATTTAGAGCTACTAATAATATTTAAACGATCTTCTTTTCCCGCACCCTTCATAACAATAGCGCCACATAACTATTTCTGGAACCATAGTGATTACGTTTTAAGCATATCTATAAGGAACTACAAATTATAAATTAACCAAGTATCATTCTTATACATTGTGATATTGCATAGCATTTATCATTGGTCATGATAAGGAATATATTAATTAAACAATCTAGTTATTATAACATTGGTTATTATCATACATTTTTTAAATAAGTTCATATTAGACATTACATTTTTTTAAAAAGTTCATACTAGACTGTTAGACATTGGTGTTATAATAGAAGATCTTATTAAAAAGAAAAAGAACATAAAAACATAGGGACCTTGAATATGAAGTTATTATAATAGATATATTTAGGTTTTCGTTCATATTTTTAAAGCCCAACTTGATGGGCCAGTGCTCACACACAGAACAGAAGTCCTTGGTGATGGACTTTTACAACCACAGTTCTTGGCCCTGTTCATACAAACAAACCCTCTCCCCATAACCACGTATTATCTCGTCACAATATATTACTTTACTACTCAATTAAACTTCGCTATATTTATAAGTAATTAACACGCTCTGAAAACTGTCCATTCTCTTACCTGCAACAAATCAAGCAACCTCGAAACGCACCTATATAAGAAATCACTTCAACACAAAACAATGACGTATTATTAATACTCAAATGTGTAACAACAATAAAGCATGGTTCTATCCGTTTCTTTTATTTCTTTCGTCACTAACAAATATATCTGATCCCCTCATTTATTTTAAGGTAGAATCATTATTTTTGTACTTAATAAAGAAATGCTCCAATGTAACATGTACTAAAACTATTTGACATGCTAAATATGATTTAAACATTTCCAGCCTTAAACAAGTAATCGTTTTTCACGTTAAAATTCCTTGTAACCATATCAGCTTCTGTGCATTATGCATTTCCCCTTGCACAATTAATAAAAAAAGAAGAAATTTCGTTGAAGACAACAACATACGTATTATACGAAATACAGATTGGTCCAAAACAAAATATTAATGTATAGTGATAAATGCACACGGCATTGAAATTAACCCACAAATACAAGTGATAAAGGATTTGGCTTCATACTCGCAAAGCGCAGTGAACCAATCATCCAGGACCAACTTTAGGAATATCATAATGCTCACTCATGTTTGCAAGATACTGATTGAAATCTTGAATTCTATCACGGTGAGATTTATTAGAAATCTTTGCCAATCTGTGAACATCAAGTTGCTCCCTCTGCTCTATGTATCTCCTCTCTGCCGGAGTAAGATGATCATCATAATGGGCAACCTTCCCTTTCCCACTGCTCAATTCCCTCGCCGTATTTGTATCCTCTTCATTACCATCTTTACCTTCTTCTGGACTTCCACCTAAATCAAATAACATTACGTATACAACACCATAATCTATGCTCAATTCAACACAACTATCACACAAAATTAACACAAAGACAGAACAGTGCCTCTGTATGCAAAGTTATGATATCTAAGACCTATCTTTCATACTCAAAGCTCCCATAACATTGCCTCTTATCATACTTAAGGGCAACAAAAAAAATATATGTACACATAAATTGAAGGGTTTAACCCGATTAAGATTATTGCGGCTATCGCTTACCTTGACCACAAAACACATACAAATTTTTTATCTTTGAGTCAGCCATACCATACAATTTATTTTATGTTTTACTCAGCCATAATGAAAACATCACACAGATAAAATAATTAGAGTCAGAAACGTTAATCAAAGAACACAAAAATATGAATCAACCTGCTGAAATATCATCTTCGGCAACTTGCAGAAGTTGATCTTGGTTTCTCTTGTTCTTCTTTTTCTTCTTCTTCACCCCACCGGCCACATCCAGCGCTTTCCCCTTCAGCTTCAATTTCCCACCAACAACATTGTCATACGATGACATCTCTGTCCCAGAAAACAAAACACTATTGAAGACAATTTTTTTTCCAAATAAAATTTCTAGAAAGTAAAGAACGAAATGACCCGTGGGGTAGATGAATATTTAGGGGTATTATCAAAAACCCTAATTTGAATCGAGTATTGAACGAGCAAACATTAACTCGCAAATACTGAACATATAATTCGAAAAATTCATATAAGACAACTAAAAAATCAGAGTGAAAACAATATTCTCATTGAAATCATTAAATCGGAAAGGTTGAGAAAGTAATAAGAATTAGAATCGCACCAATACATAAACGCAGAAACGTCCGTGAAACTTTCCGATTTTAGGGTTCAAATGGATTTTAAATTCTCGATCTTACACGCCTCTTTAAAGAGAAGAGCACCATTTATATTATCATGGTCTACATATAATATATATTATTCTGAATACCTATTTAAAATTTACAAATAAAACCGGATTGTTAAAATAAAATTCTAAATTTTAATTAAAAAAATAAAAATATTTGTCTACATAATAAGTTATTAATAAGTTTTTGATATTCAACCGTACTTGTTATAAAACAATCGCATAAGCTATATCAATGCTATCCCTCTTGTACGAACAGAACTATTAATCATTCTCATACTTGTAACAGTTTAAAATCAATTATGTGAATTCTCTTTCTTCTCTTAAAATATAAAAAAATATATAAAAAAATATATAAAAAAAAGTGTTTGTACACTAATATCGTACTCAGATATAGCTGCCTCTTCTAAGTAATATTTCTCAGTTGTTATAATCCATTATTGTTTCAACGAACATAGTAGTTAAATAATCCCATCGTGTTACATAATACTTTTGTTCGGTTCTATCGCTATTTTTTCCATTCCTCTAACTTAATATCGGTTCACAATCTATATCAGTGTATGGATGGTGAGATCTCATATTTTGACTATCATGAAATTTTTTCTTTTCGTGTCGAGATATTCGTTTTTGATTGATTTATTCGTTTATGAATCATTTAAAAAGAAAAATCATCAAGATCTAATAAATTGAATAATTAAAAACTACTCTTCAAATTAATGAATTTGTGCTCACCAAATATTACACTGATTGATTAATTTTTTATACCATAGTTTTAGAAAAATCCTATCAACCTCTAATTTGAATAATTTGTGAAAGTATTTGAAAACATTTTTAGGAGTTTTATTTAAATCCACACTTTTAAAACATTTTTATTTTGTTCTCTTTGTTAATAATTGTTGCATTGGAAAGTGCTTATACATGTATTGCATCTTTGGGATTTGTTCATGTATTGCATTTTGGGCCTTTGTTTCTAGTTTTTGTTGATGAGTTTTGGTACTAATAACCTGATAACAGTATCAATTCATTAAAAAGAAAACTAAAAACTAATACATCACTTCGGATAATCTAGATCTAAAAAATTAGAAATAAATATATAAAGAAAGAGATTATTAAAATATGTATATAAGTCTTCTAATATGTAATGTAAAGGTCTATATAAGTCATATAAAAAAGATAGTGTATTAAAACTTCCTTAATATATATATATATATATATATATATATATATATATATATATATATATATAATATAAATATATTAAGAGCTCTCAAGAAAAACGGATATTGATTCCCGAGAAAAAGAAATGAATGAATATTATATTGGGAAAGTTTTGAAACAGGGAGCCGTTGAATCAAATTTTAATACAATCTTGCTCTTTACATAGTCTATATGTTGTACACTCTAATGCATCTTGGTTACTACTAAACAAATATTATCCTAATATCATAAGTTATTTTTTAGTGTCATCAAATAATTTTTTGTTCAATCATCCAAAAGAACATTTTTCATTTCAATCATCAAATACTTTCATGTGGTTTTATGATTGAAGAGGTAAAAAATTTAAACCAGACTAAATTGCACTAAGCATCGCAACCTTTCTCACACATCACTGCCAGAGAACATGATAGATAAACAAATCAACACAGCTGGATCCCAAAATCAAGTTCCGGCATTAGATAAAAAATTGTGGTTCAATAATTAATATTCCTCATATAAAGTCTACTCTAACATTCGTCTACCAAGCAAAGGCTGTAACAATATAAGACAACAGATGGTGTTCTTAGTTTTCACATGGCATAAAAAGCCAATTGGGACCAGATAATCATTTTTCAGTATATTCCTGGAATTATTCTGTAGGGTACCTTGTCGCAATATAGTTTCCAGTACTTGCCATACCTGCATGCAATGAAAATTTTCAACTTCATTTGCAATGGTGATGATCCAGAAGAACGAAAGACTCTTCCAATTTCAATTTCAGACAATGTAAATGATTTCATCATTAATAAAATAATGGTTTTGAAGAACCATTCATTTTATTCTTTATAATTGTTCTACTTTTATGGAAAACAAATTGCTAGCAATATGGATAGAAACGATCTTATAAATTTGTTTCTTTTGCCAGAACTACCACTTTATATTGAGATGTGCTCAAGATTATTATTATTTTTTTAATACTGTTATTTGCATGCACACTTACGAAACAGTACAATTCCACTGGGCTACCGTTGTGTTGATTTCATAATGCTACACAAATCATGCCTATGTATCCCACCATTAAGATGCAAGTAAAAAACAACGTAGTTCAGGCTAAAGAGGGTGTTCGGGAAACAAAACCATACAAGAGGTAACGTCAACAGATAGCATAATTGAACTGAACGCTTACTTGGATCTGCATCGATCATCGTCTCGTTTTGCTCGATCAAAGAGAAGGATGGTAAGAAAGATCACGTAGAAGTAAGGCAAAAACTGCAATGGAAAAGAAAACTCAGGTCAACATTCTCTCCAAGCTTCAACTTGTACAAAGAAAAAAGACACCCTTACATGATTAAAAAGAGCTGGGACTGTCCAGAAGAAAGCTGCCAGTATTTCAGGGACATAATGAAAATGACGGGATAATCCCCACCTGCAGGTACCAACGTAATAAGAGAATTGAGAATTGGTAGTTCTTCTAAGACAAAGGTATATTTTTTTAAAACACGGGCATTTTTTTATTCTGAAAAAAATAAAATAAAAGAGTACTCTACGCAAACAACATTAGGTCAGATATAAAAGACGAGTTACAGAAATTAAAAGCACCCCACTTTTTATAGAATTAGGACCTATTAAATCAATTGCCATCTCCTAAAAAAAGCCTCAAATGTCCATAATCAAGCCCAACAAATGGTGAACATAAACCCCTCAATCAGAGAGAGGATGCAGGTATGGTCTCACTTCTCAGTAAGCATACAGGAATATAAGTGAAAACTTACCATCCAGAGGTTAAAAGAAGGCTTCTTTTAGTTTCCCCAGTAGTAGTGGTATACGAGGCCTCTATCTGCAAAAGTATTCATTATGTCTACCTTATATAAAAGCCTATTGGCAAATATCTGTGTAAGCTTTCTCTGACATACATTCTAAAGAAAATAGAGCTCAAATGAAATTTAGACAGCAAATACTAGGTACTACACCTTTGACGGAGCTTTTCCCCAGACCGTGCTTTTTCCATTTGTCCTACGAAATTCTTGCCTTTGCCTGTCACAGTCATAGTTGATGAATATGCAAAGAATGCCAGCCAATAAAATTGAGATCGCTAGCTGGAAGACAAAAATGAAAGTTTTCAGAAAAGTCAAATTAAAAAGGATAAAAATAAGAAAAACTTTGCAGGCAACTCCACTAACTTCACTTCTTGTTCCCCATTGCCATTGGACTACAACAGATAAGCATCACAAACAGGATGCAGATGGTACCTCAATGCCGAGATTTACGGGATGGTTGACAAGGTACATTCCAGGAGATGTATACACAGATGGAACCCACACCAAGCAACCCCAGCAAATATAAAATCCAGCTGCAAGATTTCAGTGCTGAGATTAAGTAACACGCATAATGAATTTAGCAAAAAAATATAATTTTAATAACCTATGAAATCTAATAATAACAATTCTTTTCTAATCAGAAAAAAGGCTTCAAATGGATACAATTACAGCACCCCCCATCCCCCCAAAAACTTATTTTCTCCTTTAATAACCTTGCTTCAAAAGTACAAAATAGTAACACAAAAGAATAGAGCAGGTATGTCCAACAGAAACAAGAATAGGACACATGTAAACCTCGATCGTGTGCAATATCCATTGTGTTCCAATATCCAGCCTCCCACCAGAAAAACTTGGTAACATATACTAGCATTAGTGCAGTATTTACAAGCATTGAGTCCGATACTTTTCCATTTTCTTCATACTGTCAATACAAGAATACAAAATTATACAATTAACGAACGCAGGAAACATCACAAGATATGTTTATGAAACAAATTTAAGTTCTTGATTCATCTAGTACTGTATCCATCACACATCCTACTCATGGTGGTGATAAGTTGGTGCCACCAGGGCAACTAAGGAACTGCAACCGGGTAGCACAATCAACAAACCACAGCTCATATAAGCAGCAGACACAGTTTGGTATTTAATTGACTTCAATATTTATGAAAAGAAACATTATGAGACCCAACCTGTTTTATACAGTAGGTCAATGCAAGAACTGCCCATGACATCATTCCAAATCTGCAGTTCGTGAAAACTTTTATGTCAAAATATTTTCCAATGCGCGGATAGAGTTCCATCCCCTGCAACAATGACAAGACATTAGAATGCTATTATTTACAAAAAGGGTGAACTTAATTCTTAATGTAAAACACAGCACAAGCGAACCGATTTTTACTCAAGCAATTTATTCTTATGTAACAAAAGTGGGAATTACAATCACAAAAACATCGAGACATTCCTACAATAAGAGTTTCAAAAGATCAATTGTAGCATCACTCACGAGTGCACTTTCAGTGAGACTATAAGATCAAAAGGTTGTGATTTTCTATAAGAACTTAAATGCAAGATGCCTTCTCAGGTAATTTCAAAGAAAGACTCTTCAATCATACCCACATCTGATACCAACAAATCATATAAACCGGTTTACGCAGATTCATCATGCAATCAATCACTTTTTGCAATCTTGGCTATTTTCAATCGAAATAAACAGACATCAAAGAAGATAATTGGTATAAAACTGTTTAGCCAAAGCAAAGGGGTTTACCCAGTAAAAATCAATGATTATGTTTCCAGATGAGCCAGAATCTGTTGAAGATGGTGCCAAATGACCCTAGCATACATAACGAAGATCAGAAAATTCATTCAAATTAATAGGTAACAGATAGTTCGTAATTTCTGCTATTTTTGCCTCACTTTTATGTATAAGAAAATACAGAAGACAAAGCTTCCGAAGATGAGTGCTGAATATATTTCTCCCAAATGATCATAAACAACTGTAGGGTTGAATATCCCAAACCTGAAAAATGCATAAAAAAAATACATGTGGTTCGTCAAAGAAAAAGTAAGAGACAAAAACACCCTGCTCTGCAGAAAAAAACTTGTAAAGCAGGAAAGTAACAACAGTCATCTTACAGAAGAACAAAGGGAAATTCAACTTAATTTGTAATGGTTTGCATTACCCTACAAAAGCACAGAAACAAACCTTCCTTGATGAAACTGATAAATTCAAAAGGAAAGTAACATTTTTTTTCTTTTTGTTCAACCCAACATATTCAATGGACATTATTAGTAATTCCGAATAATCCGAACAGCGTGTCTTCAAATTTCTATTATCGGTTACTGACTACTAGTTTTTGTGCAAAAATTGAATGTGACTACTACTAAGATGCCCTTTTGAAAGATAACAGAGAATATTGAAGATGGAGACAATGACAGTTAGAAGAAAGAGAATGTCGAGGCGTAAAAGGCTCACCACCAAAGGGCAGTATAAGTAATCAAGGTAACTAAATACGCCGCCACACCGTTTGCCTGAAGAATGGAAAAGGGAGACTGGTCAGTGAAGTGAAGTAAAGTAAGGATTTGACAAGTGAAAGCATGGATTTGGAGAGAGGTGTGAGGTGTGTTGACCTTGTAGACAGGTTGATGTCCAGTTGGAGAAATAGGGCCGTAAACGGTTTTGGCGGGCAGAAGGAGCTGAAGCGCTGCTTCAAACACAGCATAGACCACAATGATTTTGCAAGCAGTAGCAGTTGGTCTGGGCCATATTTGAAGGAAGCCATGTACCCCATTCTGCTTCAAATAATTCCACGTCTCAGTAACAGATCCATCAGCACCAGTCATGGTGTACCATCTGCATGCATTCAGATCAGATTTGATCATACTGAATTGAAATCAACAACAATAACAACAATGGCGAAGGGAAAACGATTAGGGTTTAACTCACAGTAGAATCACAAATGGAGGACAGAGCGTGAGAAGTGAAATCATGGAAGCATAAGTGACAATCGGTGAATGCACGGTGTCACTGTTGCCGTTGCCGTTGCCGGACTTCGACTGCACCATCGTCTTCTTCTTCATCTTCTCCGATTGACTCTTCTTCTCTCTCTCTCAGCAAACTCACACAGATCACACATTCGTTCGGACTCAGAGACGACCCTGCCATATATCACTCCGAGTCCACACTCTCACTCACTTTCCACTCTCAATCCATCCTATCCGCCCAATCCCATCTCCGCTCAAATCCCCACCGTTCATTATTTTTTCTGCGTCAATAAAATCTACTTCCAATTTTCCATTTTTAAAGTATAAGTCTTTATTTTCTCCCATTTAATTTTTAACTACAAAAAATCATTACATATTTATGATATTTTTTCTGTTAATTAATTAGCTAATTAATTTATAAGTGTGAAGCTCACATGCATCTTATTTTGTAGTTTCCCGGTAACTCGTGGGACACACTTTTGATACTATATTCACTTAAACAGCAGTATCATTAATAACACTAAGAAAGAGTTGTTACAAATATTTATAGTTACATAACAACAGCAACAGAAAAAAATAAATGAGATCAAAGTTCTTTGTGTATTTTGGTATCAGCATCAGATTGAGAGAAGGAGTTCTTGACATTGACTTCAGCTGCTCCTTTGTCTTCTCTTCTAAAACTGTTTCAAACATCACACCATTAATAATCGATTCATGGCCACACAACAAATTAATGAAGAAAGAATCATCTGAGTGCACTCTTACTCTATATTTGGAGGAAACAAACGGAGATATGCGTGATTGAGAAGCTGTTTAAGCGTATTGTACCAACCATTAGGAAAAAAAAGTCCTGAATAGGCAGAATAAGCAATTCTTAGTTTCTGCCACTCCCAGAAGGATGGTTTTCTCTTCTGCTCTTCATCATCTGCATTACCACTGCAGACACAGAACCACACCATAAGCAACAACACCAACAGTAACACTCTCACCGACGTGTGCTCCTTATCCATGGCGGCAAAATTCATTCTTAGTCTTCTTCTCCTTCACTCTGTGGTAGCTTATGTACACGTATGTCACTCGGTTACTGTTGTGTATGTGTCACACCACAAACTACCACCACTCAACACGTTGCTTCTTTTCTTTCTTACTCACCCTTCTCTTCACTACACGTTTCACTCACCTTATTTATTCCTAATAGCTATTAAGAATCGTTAGTAATTTAATCACTGTTCATTTCACTTACGTATTTGTATTATTTCTGTCTTTGAATTTACTCAATTTCTAACTAGGTTTTTATGATATTGAATTCTTTCATTTTATATATAGCAACACATGCTTTATAAAAAGCATTTTCATGATTAAATAAAATAATATTACCTATTATCGCCTTCCCTGATCCGTTAAAACGTATGACAGATCAAATATGTAATGAAAATTATCAATTCCGTGTTACTGTGCGAAAGACATAACTCAGGTCTATATAATTCTCAAGTTTTAACTTTCAGTATTCACCTTCGGATGGAGGAGAATGAAAGAAAAATGTGATATAATATGTTACTCCTTGATAAATTTCACCAATACTCAAAATTTGCAGCAGGAGGTTAAATCATATGATTCAAGCAAATAAAGCCGTTTTGGCTATTGGCTATATTCAATATTTTATCCGCAGTTCAGCATCAGATAATTCACAAATCGTGTATGATAGATTCCCTTGACAGTTTCAAACAACAGAGTATTTCTGAATACACAAAACTTCTCACTATATGAAACCACGTCCATTAAAAAGTATAAAATCCTTCAGAAAAATAGACGAATAAGAATTTCCATTAGCTATACAACAAACTAGGAGTTGAGTGTGGAGGAAAAAGAAATCACCATACCAATGGCAGAATCATCACACTTACCAACAACGCGTATATGCTTACAAAATACAAACAACCACCACCACCACCACCATCATTTTGGACATGGGAAGACATATTTCATTAAAGAGGAATACCTACGAGGTTACCAGAGAGGATAACTACACTGGAATGACATCAATCTTTGACGTATCTTCACATCTCAAAACAATACCCTCAAGGCTAGCTGGAAATATACATTTGCCCCATTGGCATCCCGTAGTCAAAGGCTCAGGTGGAGGAACAATCATAAGCACATTGTCATTTCTTTGAACAACCCCCATTACACTAACCGTGCTACCTTCTTTGATGTACCTACAAAAAGATCATGACAATTACATAATCTTGAGTTATCCCAACTTTATTTGCTAGAAGCATTTTTGCAATCAACAAGATAAAGTATGTTACCCTTCTTTTAATTGCATTATACGATCATCGCTAGAAAGTTTTCTCTCCCCCAACCATCGAAGAAATTCAGGGGACATGTCTTTATTGGCTGGATTAACATCAATAACAATGGAATCATCAACATAAGGAGTCACCCTTGCACCATAGCCTGTTTTAACCAATGCTCTCAGGCCAGATTGGAAATCAGAGATATAGAAGTCCACCACATGCCTCTGCATTGAATAAAATGAAAGGCAAGTGAATATAAATTTTTAAGTTTCACATGTTATCCTGCAAAATTCACAATACACGAAGTGCATCCTAGTGCAGTCTAGCCACATTTAGGTGGGGGGCTGCAAAGATAAAAGCTTTTCTAAAACATACTTGCATATATTTTTATTTGTGAAAAAGAGCATACAGTTTTAAAGTTTGGTCCTCTCAAGAATATAATTAGTTTTTGCCATCCAATCCAACATGAAATTCTTGTTCCCCCAACATACGAAAACAGTTCAAATAAGGTGATAGTGGAAAGCTTAAATCAACTAGATCAGAATCCAATCCACACAGGCACACACACAATGCAAGTATCACACGAGCGTGAAGATATACCTATGAGAGTAAGAATATTCTTAGTAGTCAAAGAGCAGAATGTCATTATCAAAAGCCCACACCATCATATTCCTCGATTAAAAACAAGAAGTACATTCAGTGTCAGAAGTGAAACTACTGCAAGAACTTCTTTTTATGTCACTTAGGATAATATTTACATTTTTTCTGGCTTCAAAAGAAGGCTAGATAGAACTACAGATAAATAATAAAAATAACAATGCCTTTTACTCTCAATAACTTCAAATAAATTGTGCAAGAAGCTCCTACAAACCAAAATTTTCAGTATCCTTTCAGTTAGAGCTCAACGGAAGAGCCGTGAATGTCATTGGATTCACCAATATTCGATGACTATAATGGAACATTAATTTGTTAGCACTCTATGTTTGATAATTTTATTACAATGTAAATAAGTTAGGGTCAAACCTCAGGTAATGTTCTTTAGGTGCTCGTTGTGTTGTTCCCTTGTTAGAATATAACATGTACACTATTTTCACTCATCAATGATCATCTCTTCTTCACTCTTCTTTCCCATTGCTTCCATTTCAACTCTTTTTGAAAGTGCTTTAGAGCTTGAGACCAAGCCCAACACCATAATCTTAAGGCTTAAGCAACCAGAATCTCACCCTGGTTCACCTGCTCTCAGGCACTTGAAAAACCTGGCTGATTCCCTTCACAATAATAGGAGCCATAGGCTTTAATCATTCCTGTGTTGGAGAACTAGTGAAAGACTATCATTTGTGTTAGTGTCTTCATCAACCATTAGTTGCATCTCCATCCTTTTCTGGTTCCTAGTTAGAATGTACCATTGTCATTGTTGCTAGAGTAAATGGCCATACTCATCATAGTCATCAATCCCAGATATTGGCAGGAAGTGGTCAACTCCAAAAATGCTATAGAAAAATGGTGGAAAGCAAGATGTCCTCTCTTTTAAATAGTATACTATAAACTAAATAATATATACCACATATATAAATACTAAAAACCAAAAAAGAAATTCATGATAAATAAGTCATCGTTTACACACAATCACCACCAATCTAAGAGTAATAAGAAGATAGGAATGAAGTCAAAAAAAAGAAAGATGACAGTGAAATTAATAAAAAACACAAACAAAATACATTAAAAATTAGGAGAATATAAGAGTGGAATCTTAAGGAAAAAGAAACAGGATACCAACACAAAAAGGTAACACAGACCTGATAAGTGTGAATGACCAGATGTCAAAACAAAAGTGACTTTTGAGTGTATGAATGGAGAAGAACTAGGAAGGGTTTCGAACCCTATGATGTTTCTGAATAAAAAATGCAGTGGAAAAGGGGGAGAGGGTGAAGGTCACAAGTTTACCCCAAAACAAAAGCCCTAAAATTTCTCAAGGGTAAAAAGAATGGTTTGAATTGAAGGCCATCTTAGTAATGTTGCCATAGTGCGAGAAAAGACACTATTTTGGCCACAATGATTGTTGCAAGTGAAGTCCCTATGCCAATTGAATTCTATGGCCAGTCCCCATCACTACTTTGCTATAGCAATGCCATATCCCACTACCGACTACTATGCTTCTGATCAATCTAAGAACTAACATTTTTTCTTTACTGATGGCATTACTCTCCAAATGATTTTATATTACATAACAGTTAATATAAAAGATTGGTCAAAAAGTGTTGGAGTGTCGCTTGATAGCAGTAAATCCGAACCAGCCTCAATTGCAGACTCTTTGGTCTGCTTTGATTGCAGCCTCACGAAGGTGTGTTTAGTCTCACATCTCCTAAAGATATGCCTTGGATAGTGTTTACAAAGTTTAAATAATTCTTATCTTATAAGCTGATTTTATGATATTAAATAGGGTTTAAATGATGGTATCCTGGATTCATTAGTGGGCCACTTGCACTGCCACACTCCAAATCCATAGCTCTGGGCATGAGGGGTCTCGGAAAGCTGACTTATCAAAGTTCCCCCTAGTCCACTTAATTGCAGCCACTGTGGGCGGCATTAATTGCAGTCTTGAAAGGGTATGTTTAGTTTCACATTGCCTTGAGACATGGCTAAAATAATGTTTATAAACCTAGGAAACTATCTCTTCAATTCATTTTTGAGGGGTTGAGTTTGGCCATAGGTTCAAATTCTAAGAATTACAACTACTTTATGGTTACCCATCCAAACATCCCTTTTGCCGGGAAGGTGGTCACTGATTCTTGCATTTCGTACGTGAAAGTCTTTTAAGCTGTTATGATTTGTACCGTGAAGTATGTTAGAAAAAGCTTATACATGAAGATAAAGGACATACATGTATAATAACATACTCATAAATGTCAGGCAGGCATGCTCCCCTACTTATGAGCAGCTCTTCCTTTGGGAATGGTGTACTCATTAGGGATAATATGATTGCCAGAAAGAATAAGAAACAAAGTGTGGTCACAAGATCAAGTGAAAAAGTAGAATGTGAAGCCATGGCTTCCTCTACTTGCAACCTCATCTAAGGGAAACAACTTATGGAAGAACTTCACTTTAGGAAAGTTTTGCAAAATTCAAAAGCTCATCTAAGTGACAATTAAGCTGTTTTTCAGGTAAAGAAATACATGACAGGACAATCCACGTCGAGGTAAACTACAACTTCATCAAGGAAAATATTTTAGTAGGAGATATTATCACTAGCTTTATGAACTCCAAAGATACAATTATCAATGCAGTCCTCTCAGAGATAAGCTATTTAGGTAGCAAGATTGGTTCATATGAACAATATTATCTATGTTCTCTAGGTTCGGGTGGGGTTGGATATGTAATTAGCATAGTTTGGTGTCCAGGTTCATTGTATATTGTACATAACTATATAAGATGTAGTTAGGCCCAAATTCATAGTATATAATTAGTCAGTTCATGTAACTAGGGAAATTGTGATCCATGTATTAAAATTAAAATAATATACATTTTCTATATTTTGCAAAACCTTCCTTATTAAAATAATACATCCAGTATTTTGTTGTGATTGTACAATCAACATAGAGTTCAGTAAATGCCTCTGTTTCTCTCTCAACAGTTCCTGTATATTCAATTGGAAAACACACCATCTAACTCACTTCCATGGTAATTGTATATCAAGAAATCCTGAATATTTTATCAAATTTGAAATTTTGGCAATCTGAAGACTGAACAGATTAATGCAATTACCTCAGCTGATCGAAGTCCCCATGTAAAGCGACGATGTTTCGGGTTTGCTGCTTTTGAATCCCATCCTCTATATTCATACAAGCTTGTGGATGTATAAACACATCTAGGAACTTTTTGAAAGGAGGACTCTAGAGGAACATTACCGCAGGTAACCACCTTCAAATGGTAGAATTAATTACAAATCTATTTCTATCATTGAGGCATATATAAACAATATAGACAACATGACAGGTGACATGAGCCAACCATTCAATTCATTGATGTATGTCACATAAAAGCAACATACACCAAGCAACAGATGAAGAATTAAATAATTAAAGCGTGGGTGGTTAGGTGTGCATGTGCGTGTTTGCAGTACTGTTTTTCCAGCGGTCACTCACTTAATTAACTGTATTATACATGTATGAGTGGTTCAAAGTTACATACCCCAGAAACCTTCACAAATTGCCCATTCTTGGCAGTTCTAAGCTCTGCATCAGGATAACGGGAAATGAAACCAACAATGGCTTTCCTTCCAAAACAACTATTCCAAGTGAATAATGCAGAAACCGCAGCAAAAAGAACTACGACAACAATGAGGAGAATGGCATTGCGAACAGCTCCAAGAATAAAACCACCAGCAATGAATCCCATTACAAAAATCAGAATCACGGACCACAATATTGGCTTTGGGAAGTTCTTCCTGAAGGAAAATTCGTCATCTAGACTGAGATTGGTTACAGCAGGATTGTGTGCTGCAAAAGAAGCGTGTGATTTCATTGATCCTGTAGAATCTAATGGACCAGACACTTTCCTTGGAGCCCCAGATGAATTTAATGGGCCAGATGTGATAAGACCAGTTGTAGGAAGAACTGGAGGTATTGGACCTGAGTTTTGGCGTGTAACTCCACCAGATTGGGGGCCAGAAGACTTCTTCACTGGTTCCCCATGTTTATTCAACGGACCCGAGTTGGTCTTTTTCATTGAGGCTGAAGCAGATATGCCTCCAGCAGATACATTACCAGATGTAATATAAACAGAACGAGCTGCGGCATTTTGCATTATAGGTCCAGAGTGAGAAGCACCTGCAAATGATCCTGTTCTTGAAGGAGCATTATTTATTGGACCAGACTTTCTAGATTTAGAACCATCCATGGGGATATCAAACATTTTTCCTAATTCTCCTGACTTCTTGATGTCACCACCAGTATAAGGCATTGCAACTGAGCTCATTGTCGGAGGCTTTTCTTTTGGCTGTTCAGGCCGGCCTGATACATACAGGCCATTGCTGAGCTGATGAGATGGGAATCTTGAACCCATCAGACTTTTTCAAAGCAGCGCAGAAGAGGCGCTATTAAGAAACAGTACCAGTTTGTTGAAGCGGTACTCAAAGTAATACTGCAAAACAGTGGAATGGAAAAGAATATTGAAATGGAATTTTAGCCATAATTCAACACTCAATATGGATAGATCATCCATATTTATCTAAAGAGAAAAAAAAAATCTTAGGAAAGCTCAATGAAGTAAACTCGTATTTTTTTGTTTTGTTTTCCTAAAAATTGAGAGCAATCATATTCAGTTAGAGAAACCAGATTAAAAGTGCAAACACAGGGAAAAGGAAATGCAATGCTGTGTTTTCTGGAAAAGAATGACAGAATAAAAACAAAAGAGTTAACAGGTGTTGATTCATTCCGCAAAAAGAAGCATAGGAGTGAGTGAAACGAGCATGTGGACAAACCAAAGCGAGTGAATCAAGGATGATGAGACGAAGTAAGTGCAGGGAACACAAGAAACGCGAATATTACATATATTTGCTTGATCCATTGGAAGCAAAAGCACACTAAAAACATGAAAAGTGGGTGCATCTGGTTCTTCATAATGGGAATTCCAACAAATTCCAGTGAGGATGTTAGTGGAAGTAAACAGAAGCAGTTACTTTATGAAGTAGGTTGCGTGAAGTAGAAATGGTGAAAAGGGAAAATTGAAGATGGGGTTAGTGGATCTAGAGGAAGGAGAAAGAGGGGGTGATGGATCTCCCTCAAAATGCAAACATTGGGAGATCCATTCATATATATGGATTGGAGTTGCAGGAGAAAAGTAAAGTGTTATTGCAGTGAGGAAAAGAAGGATAAAAAAAAAAAAAAAAAAAAAAAAAAAAAAACTCTGAGAAGCTTAAAGAAGAAATGAAGAAGAAAAAGGGAAAATGGGTATTGAAGCCAAACCCCATTGAAGAATACTCATGAATGTAATGGAAGAAGATCTGTGTAGAAAATGAGGAAAGTGTGTACCTTGAAGATGGAAGATGAACGATTGAAGATTGAAGATTTAGCAGAATCAAAGAGAGTGGTGATGAGGCTGAGGCTGAGATCCCATCTTCATAGCATTGCAGTACCCATCTCTCTCACTTCACACTTCAAAATCTTCACTTTCTCTCTCTCTCTCTCTCTCTCTCTCTCTCTCTCTCTTTCTTTCTTCTCTGTTGTTACTGTTATTATTGAAAGTTAAAAACTCTCTCTTCAACCACTGGTAGGTTGTCTCGTCCCGCAAAAACCACCAAACAAAGCAACGTATAATTTATTTATTTCCAAAATATCATTATTATTATTATTATTATTATTATTAACTCATCGAACACACACATGCCTACTATTTCATCTTCTTCTTTTGTTATTCCAATGGTTACGAAAATTATTAATTGATGTTTCTCAATTTTGTGTCACTCATCAATGCCCTAAAACAATTTTCCTTGCATTAGTTTAAACCAAATTAGACAATTATTAAGGAACAATTAGGAGAATTTTACACTCCTACCCAGGTGGAGCTTTATTCTATAAAGGCTATGTAGAATAAACAATTCAATTTGACAGATATTTGTTTGGAAATATGTTGTTAATTATGTATGAGTATAACTTTCTCATAATTTAATTAGATATTATAGTTTAAAATGATTTTTTAAACCGTAAAATTCCATTTTAACTTTATTTGTTCTGACACTACAAAATAAAGTTCCAACCTCTATAATTAGAACAGAGAATTCAAAGAACGAGATCCCCATTTTTTTTTTCATATTTTCAATTAAACATCATCAACATTTTCTGTTTTTGGATATGTATGTCGTACAATATATTGCAACCAAGAAAAGGAAAATACATCTCAATCATTTAAATCATCATTATTTTAAATTTATATATGCGTTTTATCTTCTTTACCACTTGTTCCTCTGAGTTTGCCTTCTTTTATGTCTGTTTGTAAATTGATTTTTTAAATATTTATAATTAAAAAACAATATTGTATCCTAATGTTAATTATTTGATTATAGATATAAAATATAATTTATATATTTAAAAATAAAATCATAAATAAGTATTTACGTGTGGAGTTTATCAAATAAAATATTAGATATAATATCACTTTTCACTGACCATTCCAATTTGCAATGTAAAATGAAGTTAATAAATAAACTGGAAAGGCCAATAAAAAATTGTTACTCTTCTATTGAAGCAACCATAGTAATGGTGCCAAGTGTATCTGAGATTATGAGGTTTTGTCTGATTATTGACAATCACAAATTTTTCTCATTTTTGCAATTTTCCAATATGCAAATAAATTAATATATATGGTCAGATGCATAAATTTTCTAATAATTTTAACATATAAATGCAACTTTTGCTTAAACCGTAGGAAAAACATCTTCTCATGACGTAAGCATGTGCGTGCAAGCAGTTTATTTACCAAATGTAATTACAAAAACAGGATATGATTAAATGTTGCGACAGTAATTTTGAATAAAATTAATTTTGAAATATATCTTATAAAGAAAATGTCATATCCTTAAACTTAACTGAAAATGTTATTTAGAATAATTCCAACTAAAAACATTTTTTATGTTCAGATCAATTATTTAATCTATAATCAATCACATGAATACTTATTTTAAATTATATCAATTGTTATTTTTGATAATTTTGGATCATCCAACACAAATCCAAGATTTCATTTCAATTGTTCGCTATATACACATATGTACGAGAGGTTGTTTGTCGGTCACTCTAATTCTTAAAACTATAACTCTTATTTATGAAATATTTAGCTATATTCAAACTCGAGATAACCCATTAATATGGCATAATAATGAAGAACTTGAATTATTTGTGCAAAATGTTGAGTTATAGAAACAATAATATGGAAAATTTGGCGGAGTCGGAATATAGTGAGAAGTGAAGCAGTTCTTGTACATTAAATATATTATTAATTTAATATTATGTACACTTCTTGGTAGTTCATACCAACTGTAATACATGTGCACAAATTGTAACCATTAATGTCTATAACTTTACTTGTTTAGCATAAGGTCAGTCACTTATTGAATCAAATTTCTCTCTTTTAACATTTCTTCTAATATAATTAGGGATAATCCGTTGTAATAATAATAAAGTATAATTATCTATTTATTCCCTCAATTTTTTAAGTTTATTGAATTTAGTCTATGAATTTTTAAAACATTTAATTTAACATCCCTATTTTCTTTTAAAGTAGATCAATTTAATACCTTCCATTATATTTTAATTAATACCATTTATATAGCAGTTACTATCCAATAAATTAAACAACTAATATTAAATATACTAAATAATATACTTGATAAAAAAACATCAATAAAGAGATTAAAATAATATTAAGTATACCAAACAAACAAACAAACCGAATTAAGAACTTCACTCACGTTTCGATTACACGATTATAACTCACCACTATACAAATAGTGTTAACGGAAATATAGCAAAAAAAAAATACTAAACTAAACTACTTTAAAAAAATAAAAATACCAAATTTAACTTTCCAAAAATTCAAAAATTAAATTAAACATTCCATAAATTCAAAGAAAAAATTGAACTAACTCAAAAAAAATTGAAGTACCAACAATAATTATACCTAATAATAATGAGTTATGGGAGTTCAGTTGGGCCTAAAAGTTAATTGTTTGCTGAAATTGTTAGCACTAGATACATGTTTGCGTTTCTCCAAAGATACCAGTTATTTTATTCTCAACACACATCATTTGGTTGCTGTTTAACGGTAGGAACTCATGCTTTTTCTCGTTTAAATTAAATTTACTTACTTGCAAGTTGCCATTAAAGTTTTTTAATTACAAACATGGTTACAACATTGTCCCATCATTAACCAAAATGAAAAAGTATTTCAGACATTGCTTGTAGTAAGGTTTTCTAAAATTTAAAGGTAGATGCCATTTCACATTCATTAAACAGACGATCCTCATACTCAAAAACAGTAAACAAAGTATCTTACGAGAAACATATTCATCATCACTGGTAGAGAAACATTATTTTTGAAGAAAATTAACGAAATACATTGCCATGCACCCAACAATTAATAAAGATTTTGAAATCTTGTTGGCTTGTCGATTGTCACATGTAATTCAAAAATCATGAAATTTCAATACAAATGCAGATTTAAATCTAAGTGGCCCCTGAAAAGAATTGGCTTCCGACAAAACGCAAGGACCTCATTTGATGTATAGCACAAATCTTACCCAATGAGAAATGACTTCAGCTGTTGTCCCTACTGCAATATCTAAATATAAAGATGTCACTATGGTGATATCCAAATATTATATGTTGTCAATTTATAAAAAAGATAATATCATAAATATCACCGATTGAAGATTTAAATATTTTAAAAATATTTTCAATATACACTTACGAAAGAAAAAAAAATACTATAAAGAATGATGTGGCATTATCATAACTTCTAATGAGTTTGATTATAAATGAAATGACTTTTCAAAGATTTACTTGACCTTTCACAATTTTTATGTATGTATTACTTATAAACTGTCCTAGTCCCTAATTCCACTTTAATTTTTGCTGTTATAAGCATTTAACTCCCATTAAGTAAAACCACAAATTTATAGCTGGAGTGATGATTTGTAGTAATTTAACAACCATCAGAAATTGTGACACTTCTATACACAAATTATATTTTGTGGCAGTTTTACTTCAATAGATTGAAGACACCTTTAATCACTCATGCAGAGTATCAAAACAGAACTAAAATACATTTGTAATGTAAGGAACCTAGCTCATACATACAGTTTCTACACAAAAGGGCCTAAATGTAAAGATAATATGAGAAGGCACCTTATCTTGTTTGATATACAGAGAGAGGAATGAAGTTACCATAATCTTGAAGAAGAGCATAATACAGAGGTGAGGGGAAACTTTGGCAAGAATCAAAATACACACAATACATACAGAACAAGATGTGTCAAACTTTATAAAACAAAAGAATTACTCGTATTTGCATCTGCCTTACAAATGCATGTATCTTTTTATTTCCACGTCCAAAACAGCAAACACAGAAGCTAATCTGTATAGCTTCTGCTGGATCCAAACACAGCTAATAACATTAAATTTTACCATTCCAAACAGTGTGTATAGAAATTCAGATAAAATAGATCAGTTGTAATGATTTCTTAAAAATTTAATAAGATTAATGTAGTGATACTTTTCCGCAAAACTGCTGCGTAACCTATCACCAAAATCAGGCAATTAAGCGCCTCGTTGCATTTGCAAACTAAAGAAACAAATTTCAGAACTACAGAAGAAAGGAAAATAAAAGAAAAGAAAAGAAAATCAGAAGTTATTCTATTTTGTACTTTCTTTCTGTACCCAAAGGAAAGAAAGAAATTGACAGTGTACCTGAAAGCTTTGACAAATAAAGTTATGAAATGATGAAGACGAAGTGGTTAGTGAAAGCATATCAGACAGTTGTTATCTTGTTAGTTAGAGAGTGCTATCGGGTTAGTTGGGGTGTGCATAAATAAGTAGGAATGATTGATGCAGGGTGAACAGGAAAATTTCCGCGAACGTAATATTGAAATAATTTCAATAAAGATAGAAGAAGTTGGTGACTAAAAACAGAGTATGTCTGAAAATGAAAAGCAACAACCTTAACCACATAGACAAAACGGAGTATAAACTGTAAGTAACCTAATAGCGGAAGTTTGGTTCATACGAAGAAGACGCGCAGCGAAATGGATTCATGGTCCTGTAAGACAAGATAGTGAGATTGGGATTGAAAGTCAAATTCAGCACATGAAGTGAGAGAGTGAGAGAGTGAGAGAGTGAGAGTACCTGCGAAGATCAGATAGCAGTTTGGAGAATAGAGCCGAGAGTGCCCAAAACGGCGAAAGCGAGAAGAGGACTAACGTCGAGGGTGTCAAAAACGGGGGGAATAATGTTACGGAAGAGATTGAGATAGGGATCGCAGAGGTCACGGATTGCGGATAGAGGCTGCCGTTCCCACGGGATGTTCGGGAACCAACTCAGCAAAACCCTAACCATCAAAACGCCGCTGTATATGTCCAGCCACTTCCCCAGCCCGGCCGCCACCACCGTCAGCGGCGTGTTCAGCACCCCGCTCGGCTGGTTCCGCACCGCCGCGAAGAACAGCGGGCCCATGGTGGACACGGTGTTGGCACTTATACCCGACAATTTCCCGAGCGGAACCGACTTGGCCAACAACACGGCGAGTCCCATGAGCGTGGTGAGCGTGCGAGTGCATCCCCGGAGACAATCGGTGAGGGTTTCTCTGGGGGCGATAACAGGTGGCGGTGGTTGGTTGCAGTGGCACTTGACGCAGAGCGGTTGAGATTGAGATCTGAGATTGAAGGCAGAGGAAGAAGGTGTTGGGCTGCGCGAGAAGAAAGGGTGGAAACGAAAGGCGTGCGAAGACACAGCCACTGACGAGGCCATGGCCATCTCCAGATAGAGCTCAGAGACGCAGAAGTTAGGGATTTGGTTAAGGAAATTATTCCCAATATATATATTTTTATATATATTATTCACTTTCAAAATTTATATATATATATATATATATATATATATATATATATATATATTTATTTATTTATCCTTCCTTTGCGTTACTCATGGGCTTAAATAGGTTTAAGAATTTTGTTTTGTCATTCTTATAAAATTTTTAGTTTCTCGTATTTATTTTCAGATTATTGGAGAAACAACATTTATATATCTCAAATAATTTTTAATGACACGTGTCAAGATTATATGAAGGGCACAATTCACTTCTAGTTCAGTAATACTGGAATTAAAAGTGATGATTTCAAGTTTAGAAGAACAAAAAGTAAATAAAATAAAATAATTAAGAAAGTAGAAGTTGCTAGAAAGATGTTCTGAATCAGCTATTCCAAGATGAGAGAGAAAAGAAATTAACTGGAACGTTGCCACATTTATATATTAAAATCAAATATTTGGAATGGAGTACGAGAATAGAGAGGTATGGGTCAATATACCTAATTAGGATAAATTATAAGATACTTTTTTAAGAAGAAAGGATAATTAACTCTCTTTTTTTTTTACTTATTTTTAATTTATTATTTTAAATATTATTAGATCATCACATCATATTAAAGATTAAAATAAATAATTTAATAATAATTAAAATAAGAAGTGAATAAAAAAATAAATTAAAATATTATTATCCTATATTAAAATATTTTTCCATCTCTTTTGAGTGAGAAAAAATTGAATCATTACGTAATTGTCGTTAAATTTTAAACAGATTTAATATGCCACATTTTTTATAAGTGCAGATTTAATATGCCACATTTTTTATAAGTGCTACACAATTGAGACTAATTAAAATTTGATTATTTAATTGAAATTTTTGAAAAAAAAATTAGAATCAGTAAAATATTTATTCTGTGTAAACTCGTAAATTTACAGAAATTATGGAACCGTGGTCCTACACTTTTTCTGTACATTTACTCTTTCTTATATGATGATTGTAATAATTTCGCAATTTAGAATTGTTTGAGAGAAATTAATAAATAAATAAATAAATAAAATATACATATTTATAATGATATATAAAGAGAATTCTCTTTTTTTATTTTTATATCTCAAAATTCTAATTCTACTTTTTAAAATATAATTATTTATTAAATTTTAAAAATTGACTATTATTTTTACAAGTTTTTTTATAAAATCGTTTATTTCTGTTTCTTTTATTTTTCTAATTATCGATCGTTATTCTATCATTTTTATGATATATTTCACTTTATTTTTAATAAATATAATTTTATTGTATATATTAACTTAATAACATTACAATATCATCATCTACTAATATAATATCACACATATTGTAAACCCCTTTTTACAGTTATAATTCTTTGGGCCTGGCCTTTTCGTAGGCCCAAGGCCAGCCCTACTGTAGGACCCCAATACTCCTTCCAACTCACTCATTCCTCACTCTTCTGTTTTCCAGAGCTGCTCCTCTTCCTCAAACACTCTTGGCTGAATCAAGAGCTCTGCTATGGCATAGGTTCAGTTCTTTTCCAGCTAGCTTCTCGGTTTAATATTCTCAGGTAAGTTGAGCTTTAACTTCATCCTTCCCCTCCTCTAGTTAAAAACTTCGGTTATGTCTTACATTCTCCCTAACACCCATTCTCAACTTCGTGAGTGTTCCTTCTCAGTGTTGTAGGTTGTTCCAGAATCTGGTTTGCTCTTACTTAGGTTACCTCTCCTTGTGCTAGTGTCTAAAAAGGTAAGGGAAGCTAGATTCACCAGTCAGAGTTATTTTTGTGTGTTTCTTTTCGGGTTGATCTATGTTTATATGCTTGAGTAGTGCATTTATATCGGATGAAACTGAGTTGCATGTACTATTGGATGTTGGTTGTGTTGTGTTTCTGTCTGGCATGTGTGGAACAGTGGGGGAGAACTGGTATTTTCGCCTAGGCGAGCTCGTTTCGCCTAAGCGAGAATGCCAGAAGCTCGCTCAGGGTTCTGCCTTGAGCACTCGCCCAGGCGAGGGGTTGCGTTCTGAGCGACAGGTCAGCTCGCTTAGGTGAGACTGCCTCGCCTAAGCGAGAGATCATGAAAATTTCCAGGACCCACTGTCGCCTGAGCGAGACAACTTCTCTCGTCTGGGCGATGACCCCTAGCCTGAGCGAGGCTGCCACAACAGGTTGCTTCAACTCTGTTTTCTCTCTGGCTTGAGGAGTGATTCGTGTGATTTATTTGATTTCCTTTTTCCAAGACCTAAAGCATGTGAGTATATATGGTTGTTTGATTTCTATGAACTAAAAGTTGTATGTTGGCATGAGCAACACATGGATTGTGGTTGGTTGGTTGAGAACTTGCATGAGAATTGGGTGTTTTGAGATAAAAGTGGTGGATATGGTATGAAACATGAATGTGGTGTGTGATAGACGTAATTTCATGAGTCTCGTGGGGAGGTCTCATGGTGGTGTGTAGTGTATATGTTAAGATATGGATTCAAGTAAGGATCGCATCCCGAAACTCTAAAGGGTCAGTGAGTCTCAGGTAGAGCAAACTGACCCAAGTGGTGAGAGTGGCGGAAGGCCTTAGTCTTTGGCAGGATAATGGCCTTGTGTGTGGTAGGGCGAAACCCATTGGTAATGGCTCTGCAGAACAGTAGAGGCCACCACAAGTGCAAGCGTCCGATGAATCTGATCTTAGTATATTTATCCGGATAATTGAGTCATAGGGTCCTGCTTGTCTGTGATAACATGATTTTTTGTGCTCACTGTGTTGAAATGCTTGAATTGTTTAAGTACTTGTTTGCTATACTATGTTAACTTTGAATTACTCTAGCTTACCCTTTCTTGTGTGTATGTTCTTGCCTTGATTCTTTTCCTTTTGCAATGATCACCTTACGGTGGGAACAGATGGAAAGAGCTCAGGAGGTGGATCTGCTGGTGGTAGCGGTGCTGTGTAGTTTGGACCAGTTATCTGTAGCTCCTATTAGTAGTTGTATGGCTTTAATGCCCCTCTCTTTTATGATTTCTTACTCTAGGAGCGACCCTTTTGCAAGACAGTTAAAGTTTAGGATTTGCTCGTTTTTGGCATGGTTGTATGCCTACGTTTCCTTTTGAGTACTCCTATGGATAACTGTACTAGTAGGTCCGTACGTTTTCTATTCCTCTGATTGTTTCTTATTATCATAATTGTGCGATGCTTTGTTTAGTAGATTTAATCTATTTAAATGGGATGTCACACATATTTAAAAAATACATACATACAGACATCATCTACTAATATATATCATAATATTTAAAAAATTGTAGATAGACATGTCATACCCTACACTGGTAACAATTGAAGGCATTGCACTTATATAAATGTAAAAACGTGTTACTCGTTATCAATACCCAATTTCGTCCGGGCAAATAATGTTGTTTTAAAAATAAAAATATATAAAAATATAAAAATAAAATATATATAAAATAAAATAACAATAATAATAAAATA
>Ga0214542_1000161_pt1 | contig 101230 bp, 47 predicted proteins | sample CNSS1metaG_FD_160096 | JGI IMG/M metagenome (GOLD analysis project Ga0214542, IMG submission 160096) | Root nodule microbial communities from cowpea collected in UCLA plant growth center, Los Angeles, California, USA - CNSS1 | ecosystem: Host-associated > Plants > Roots > Nodule | place: USA... | reverse complement strand
TTGGACACCAGAGAAAGAGGTTAGAGAGCTCCATAGTGGATCAATCACATATTTTAAAGAACCCACTGGCAGCTTAGAAGCAAAATATCCCAAAGCAGTTGCTGTAACTACTCGGGTATGAGTAACACATGTGTCCACATCTCCATTTCTATCTTGTGGAATAGCTCCTTTAATAGAATCAAGACTAAATTCCAAACCCCGTTCATTTTCAATTTTTGCAGCTCTCATTTTAGCAGCTGCTCTAATTTGACTTTTTCGTGGAAAAGCAACTGGCCAGCATCTTTGAGGCATCTAATGCTGATCCAAATGGTGTAGATGCAAGTTCACTCCAAGAAGACCCGTAAGAACTTGCAACCACCCGTAAGAACTGCCATTAAGCAGGCAGACAACTAGTTGGATTAGAAAATAGAGATATCAATTCAATACATGTAAAATTTAAACAACCACGACCAAAGGTGGTATGGAATCACTTTTTAGGGCGTAGAGAAGGGAAGAGGTGAGCAGAAAATTCTACAGAAAAAATGGACCACTGTAAACATCTATAACACCACAACAATGATTGACTAGATACATAAAGTAGTGGGAAGATTTACATGAAACAAAGCAAACTTTCAACATAAAATACTTTGATGAAAAAAGAAGACAATAAACAATCAACGTCACAGTCAATCTGTTCAAACTTAAAATAAATATTCTTTAAATAAACAATTCTAAAAAATCACTTATTTATGCAGACAGAATGTGCTTATTAAAAAAACAGGAAATTTTATATTTTTAAAATAAGCAGATTAAAGGCATTCAAAAATTGAAATCTGTTTATTTTATTGAAAGACGCTTAAAAAAGTAAGCACAAACAAACCAGGCCATTATCAGAACTAGACACATAGATAGACACATAGAGATGGATCGTAGTCTAATCCAGGAAATATCATGTAAAGGTACATTTTTAGTAGCTTTATCAACTTAAATGACCAGCCAGCTAGCACATGTATTTACAAAGCCTCCTAGAGGTCTAAGAAACATGGTAAAGTAAATTATTATATGCTCCAGCTTGAAAGAGATTGTTGCAATAGTAGCTCAAAAGTATAACATGACTACGTTGGTAGGATAATAGAATAACATATATTTTATATACCAACTGGTTTCCATAAGAATTATCACTTCTCTAACCCCTTGTTCGGTATAGTAGAGGGAAAAAAGAGGTGGCAGGAGAAAAGAAAATATATAAATAAAATAATAGTGGGTGGAACCCACTGTATTATTTCTCACCATTCTTATTCATCTTTCTGTCTCTATCCTTACTTCCAATCAATTTACATAACTTTCAAAATCCTCTCTTTATTACTCATCTATTTCTACTCTACCAAACAACTAAACATTCAATCTCATTTCTTAACTATCCTCTATTCACAACTTATTTCTTTATTTCTATCTTCTCAATTCCTGCCCTCAAAACCAAACAGTGCCTAAGAGAGGAACACATGAATGATCATGATGTGCACGCATGTAATATTACTACTTATTTTAACATAGTACTGTACATGATTTCTGAAACTATATAAACTAATTTCGTTTAACAGTTAAAATATAGTCCTGAAAATATGTTTATCTCTCTATCACAAAAGCTGACAGAATGTGAAACCAGATGAAATACACCTTCTTTAGGCCTTGTACAAAACCAAATCTCATATACCTGAACAAGGAGACTCCAAACTCTCTCAGAACATTGCAAAATATCTTCATTTGTTTCCAATAGCAGATTCTGGAATACGATTCTAAGGGTATCTCCAAATATAGAAGAGGGCCAGAATGAAGCACCAGACAACTCAGACATGCTTCTTTTATATCCAGCTTCAAGTAGCCTCTCCTGAAGATAGAAAATTCATGGCAAGACATCAACAATTGTACCACCTTTTGTGAGAAAGAAACCATTTGATAAATACATTTGATAAGATGAGATTCAATTTTTTCACTAAAAATCAAGAAAGAAAATACATACCAAAGTCCGTATTGCAGAATAGCGAACAGATGTGATACTATGCCTCATAAAGGGCCACAAACGTTGTGCCAATGTTGAAAGCACATAAGGATTTTCTTCTCCATCGCCATCACCAGAACCACCACCTCCATTTTCCATTTCCTTGTCTCCCAATCTCAAAACTTCATACATATTTGGCGCCATATCTTCTTGAGAATAGATTTCTGCCAGTAGATTCATTACACTGCAAACAGATGATTAACATATTAATACTAATATACCATTGTAAAACAATCATTTGACCTCAATACAACGTAAACCATAGTGCAAAACCTAGAATTAGAGGTAAGCTTCCGTTTGAAATTATAAAAACCATTTATTCTCTGCATAATCTCTGAACTAAAATAAATGATGAACTTATATTCATGCGAGTACTCTGATTCAGCTACTTCAAAGAATTAATTACAAAAAACATGGCATAAAAGCGTCACATTTACTTGCATATTTAAATCAATTTCCCTCTCTCTCTTCAATGTGGTTGGTATACTTTTGTCTTCCAATTCAATAAACAAGGTCCCACCCATGGGTGAGTCAGGTTTAAATACGCCAGCAGAAGCACCTTGATGTGCTAAAATCTCTCTCAGTGCCATCACGCTACCATGTCGTACCTCCCAAACTGCCAACAGCATTTGATAAATAAGCATTCAAAGAAAATACCATTGAGCATAAAGTACATATGTGAAATAAATTTGAAAATACTATTGCAGCATCAAGTTGATGTCTCATGAGTGCATAAAGTCCATATGTGAAAAGAGAGTTGTTGGTGTTGCAGCCCAAAAGAAAACACACCACGCATCCAAGTAGTTTCGAGTCTATAAGAGTGGAAGAAACACGATGATAAACATTAGATAAGAAAGAAACCAAAAACAATTTTCTTTTGCTATTCTTGAACACCACCTCAGTGGATTTCAGGTCGTAAATAAATAAATAAAATCTGAACATAAATTCTTAAATCGAAGTGTTTGAATTCCAAAGATCTTGTATTCATCAACCCTTAAGCCTCTGCGTCGATGCGTAGAAGCGTAGAAGGCACATTGTCTAACACATGAACCTGAAAATACGACGAAGGGTAGGGTAAAGGTTGTGCTGGGCCATTTGAACGCTGAGTTGCTTTCGGGAATCCTTGACTTAATAGACGTGAAGAGTGTATGAGGCATGGGTGGGTAAGGGTTTTGGGTCAGTGATAAAGGTACATTAGACTGCTTTTTATGACCGTTATACAAAATTATTAAAAAGAAAATATTACTTTCTATAATTATCGATCTGCCCTATATGACCGTTGAGGATAAAAAAGATTGTGACCGATATATAAAATTAATAGAAAGAAAAAATTTCCAAATGCTTATTTAACCATAAAATAATAAGGGCCAGTAAAAATTAATTATTTTGTAGTGAGATACCTCCAAAGAAAAGCATTCGTTTCAAAATTATAGGTGTCAATATGCCTCTTAGTAAAAATAACAATATTTACTTTAGAAAAACGATAAAAATTATTACACACTCCAAATTTCAATGTCTTAAAAAGAATTATTACATTATCAAAAAATGTCAAACACACAAAATGTCCATGCTATCATCTAATCCAAAATAATCATTAAAATGTCGAACAATAACGTGAACAAAATAAGGAAAGTAGAATAATTTTTAGAAAGTTACTTATTATTATTTTATCATTCATTTTTTTAATATAGTCATTTTTAGCATTAACTCATCTTAGCCATTAGATGAAAAAAAAAATATATATATATATATATATATATATATATATATATATATATATCAAACATTTTCATATATTTTTTTAGCTCGAAGAGCAAGTTTAATTAGACATCATGTATTTCTGAGTTATTCTATTGTTTTTAATTGATGTGTGTATGATTTTTGTTTCTGATACAATATTTACAACTTTCTTATGAATAAAGTTGACTCTGCATAACGAGGAAATGAATTGTTCTAACCAATATCAAAAATTTCTTCATCATTCGTTGAGTTTACTTTTTTAAATAGTCATCATGTGTTTCTAAGTTATTTCTCAATTCTAATTTATGTGTGTGTTCGGTTTTCATTTGTGATGGAATATATACAAATTTTTTATAAACAAGTGAAACCCTAGAAAACACACACGAAATATAATTGATTCCATCTGATTTCAAGAACCAATTCTCATTGCATTTTGAAATTCTTCTAAACTTGTTTTTGCTTGAGAGACTCTACATAGAAGTGTCATATTCATTGATAAATATCACAAAATTTGGGATGAACTTTTTTCCCTACACCTCCAAACATTTCCTCTTCGCCTCCAATTTTTTTTTTAAAGATGCACTTTGCCCCTCACTAAATATATTTGTTCTCTCTCGTATCTAATGCATATTAAGTGATTTCATTCCCAAGTTTATTTTTTGTACATATGTTGACATCTGATATATTTTTTTTCTGTTACGAATGTCGGCATTCAATATATTTTTTTCGTTATGGATGTCCACACCCTTCATTTATACAAAACAACAGGCTTTACAATTGGATCTCTATATCCATATCTCTCACACCCTTCATTTATACAAAACAACATCATTCTCCTTTCCACCAATACTTTAACTAGCTTTTCTTCATGACTCTTTTTCTCTTTGTTACTTTAATCTTCATGGTCCATTCAAGCAAAGCCTGTTGGCCACCTTCACCAGGTTATCGTAAATTTCGAATTCAATGATTGTTTTCCCAAGTTCCAAATTCAGGTTTATGATTGTGATTTTCAATCCTTAGAAATTCAACAATCCTTCTTAATAAACCAATGAATCAAAGAGGGTACAGAGAAAATGCATTATGTTCGTTGCAATGAGTCAACAATTTCAAGTATTATTTTTTAAGAATTTTTAAATTATAAAAGTTAGATTATTATTGTGTAATACAATCATACATTATAAAATTAGTAAAATTAGTGTAATTCAATTTAAAACTAGTGCAATTTGGATAAACAAACACACAAAATGTTCTTGCTATCGTCTAAATCCAAAATAATCATTAAAATGTCGATCAATAAACAAAATTAAAAGATTTTATCAAATTATTAATAACAAAAATACGGGACCAATGCATCAGACAAACCTAATAAATATATGTCACTCCATGCCTTAACGTTTAACATGTTATCACTTGAATTTTGATTCTCCTTATAACTTGAGTAATACACTTTTCTTTTATTATTTTCTTGCTCAAATATATATATATTGAATCTGAAATATGAAACAGAAGAAAAACTCACAATGTTACTGAATAATATGTAAATGTTCACTTTTTCTTCATTATGCATGTGTATAAAGAAAAACGATGTTTGGTGTGGATAATTAAATGAGCTTTGTTATAAAAAAAAAATACCAATGAGCAACTTTTTAACTTAACACGTGTGATATTTTTTTTTTATTTTTTAAAAAAAAATATATATTTTATATTATATTTTTTTTTTTTTTTTTATATATATATATATATATATATATATATATATATAATATATATATATATATATATATATATATTTCAAACATTTTCATATATCTTTTTAGTTTGAAGAGCAAGTTTAATTAGACATAATGTGTTTTTCAGTTATTCTATTGTTTTTAAATGATGTGTGTATGATTTTTGTTTCTCATCCAATATTTACAATTTTCTTATGAATAAATTTTACTCTGCATAACAAGAAATGAATTGTTCTAGCCAATGTAAAAAATTTCTTCATCTTTTCTTGAGTTTACTTTTTTAACTAGTCATCATATTTCTAAGTCATTCCACAATTCTAATTAATGTGTGTGTGGTTTTCATTTATGATGGAATACATACAACTTTTTTATAAACCAATTCTCATTGCATTGTGCAATGCTCCATTTTTAGCTACTTACCATAAACTTGTTCTTCTTCTAAAGCTTGTTGCTACTTGAGAGAACGCATAGAAGCATCATATTCATTTATAAATATTACGTTACAAAATTTGTCATGAACTTTTTATAGGGTTTTTCCCTACACTTCCAAACATTTTTTCTTCGCCTCCATTTTTTTTTTAAATTTGTACTTTCTCTTTCGGTAAATATATTTATTTTCTCTCTTATCTAAGACATACTAAGTGACCCCATCCCTAAGTTTATTTTTTTTACAGATATCGACATCCAATATTTTTCTTTATTTTTTCTATTACAGATGTTGACATCCGATATTGATTCAAAATTAGTATAGTTCAATTCAAAATTAGTGCAGTTCGATTCAAAACTAGTGCAGTTCAATTCAAAATTGGTACAATTCGAAAAATAATTAAATTTAGTACAATTCATATTATAATAGTAGTTTAATTCATATCACAGTATAGTTCAATACAATACAATTCAGTTCTTTAGAATATAAAACGTTCAAGTGAACTAATTTTCAATTCATTGTATATTTTAATACAATTCAATAAATTATGTAAAAACCTAGTCTTAGATAAGAAAAGGGAAAAATATATAATTTTATTATATTTTCATTTTAGTATCTTTTTAATGGAAAAGTATAATAAACTTTACTATGGGGTCTTTTTAATAACAAATGCGTGTAATATTTTATTCGTGTTTCCTTTTTCGTAGATTTTTAAAAATTTTCATTTTAGTTATTTTGATAGTCTCAACTTTTATTCTCTAATCGTTATGTTTTGTATTTAAATAATTGGGACGAGTTGGTAGTTAATAAATATATTTACAATATCTACAGTTTATGAAATTCAAACAAATATCTTTCACACGAATTTATCTTATTTGTGTGAAACACTCTCGTATTAATAACTGAAAAAATATTTTGTCCGTAATAAAATAAAAAGGTTGTTTAAAACGTTAATGCAAGGTTGTTAGTGTATTTAATTAATTATATTTTAGTTATACTTAACCGTTATTACCTGTAATTTGAAAATAAAATTAATTACAATATCTACAATATATGAGATTCAAACAAATATCTTTCGCATCTCTGAATCTAAAAAATGGAAATGCGGATAACATTTTACTATTCTATAATTATTTCCTTTAAAAAGGGCAGTTGAATATCTTGCGTAGACATTGAAATTTATTTTGTTTGCGTGGAATACACTCTAATTAATAATTGAAAAATATTTTGTCTGTAATTAAATAAAAAATTTGTTTAAAACATTAAGGCAAGATTGTTAATATATTTAATTTAATTTAATTATATTTTAGTTATAGTTAACAGTTGTTGTTTTAGAGTGGGTTCTGTTAAGAAGGGTAGGAAAGGGGGTTGGGAGGAAAAGTTACATTGAATTCAATTCACCTGACCTTCAACGAATGCCATCGCTCTCTGTCTCCACTCTGGATTTCGATGTTTCTTTCCTTTATTTGCTGATTGTTACTATTTATAATACTGATTATTAAAGGATAGAAAGAGAAAGAGAGAGAGGGGGAGGCAGAGTGGAAGCGAGGGATACTTTGCTTCTTGGCGGTGGAAACGACGGCGGCGATGGCGGAGGGGGAGGAGCTTCGGCCTGACTTGCTGAAAAACACGCCTTCTAACATTGCGAGATTGGAGGATGTGATCGAACACTCTAAAGCAAGGCACAAGTATCTGGCGCAGACGTGTAGCCCCTCTGATGGCGGTGATGTTAGGTGGTACTTTTGTAAGATCCCTCTCGCTCCCAACGGTATCTGTCTAATTCCATCGCTAGGGTTTTAGGATTTCAATTCAGTACTCACATTATATTTATAGTCATAGTAACTATCTCTCTATCCATCAAGATTCTGGAGGGAGACACACATTCTTGATTGTTATTATTCATTGCCCGCTTCGCTTAAACAATTTTTTTTTTTTTCTAACAGAGTTGGCAGCGTCAGTCCCACGAACAGAGATGGTAGGCAAGAGTGACTATTTTCGTTTTGGCATGAGAGATTCTCTAGCCATTGAAGCATCTTTCTTGCAGGTCATTTTATGAAATGTATACTTTAATATTTCGTTGTGTTTCTCTTTTATTTCAATCATCAACTGGGTGACCTTTAGATAGTGAGAATCTTTCTTGTTTATGGATTGGTAGAGAGAGGAAGAACTGCTTTCTAGTTGGTGGAGGGAGTATGCGGAATGCAGTGAAGGCCCAAGAGAACGGCAGAGTTCCAGTACAAAATCAGATACTGGATCTTTTTTGGGACGTACTGAACCGTCTCAACTCTATGAAATAGAAGAAGAGAGGGTTGGTGTCCCTGTAAAGGGAGGACTGTACGAGGTAGACTTGGTTTCCAGACATTGTTTCCCTGTTTATTGGAACGGAGAAAACAGACGTGTCCTAAGAGGTCATTGGTTTGCACGTAAAGGGGGCCTGGATTGGCTACCACTTCGCGAAGATGTTGCTGAACAACTAGAGATTGCTTATCGTAGTCAGGTCTGTATGATTATTCAAATTATTCATTTCATCGTGTGATCACCTTTTACAAATTACGAAAATGCTGTTCCGCCACACGATTACGAAAATGTGTTCAGCACAACTATTGCATTTCAATTACTAGGTAAACTAGGTAATTCTAACAATCTATTTCTTTGTTTCTTAATTGTTATTTATTTATATTTACATTTAATTTTACTGGATGAAAATTTATGAGATCAGAATCAGAAGGTATGTTGTAAGCCTAAAAGAGATGAAAGCAAAATAGGAAAAACAAGAAAGGACAGGCAAATAAAACATTTGAAATACTTTTTTTTTTTGCTGGGTTTCAATTAGAATAGGCAAATTTCAGTTTGTTTTCTTCTTTGCTTCAGAAAGTGAAAGATTTATTTCTTATTGATTTCTATAGGTTTGGCACCGAAGAACATTTCAACCATCAGGACTTTTTGCTGCTCGAGTTGATTTGCAAGGCTCCACTCAGGTATGCACAATTTATTTGGATTAAATATATATATGTAATCCTTATAAATAGGGCAATGTTTGTCTTTAGTCCCTAGAAAAACAATTTCATTTTGATCTCTCATTTATAGAACAGTCTGTGGTCACTATTTCTTTAAGCGGGGACTACAAAGAGACATGTTTTCTGTGAAGAACAAAAACCACACCTAACACATTTCTAAAAGCAAGAGACAAAAGAAGCAATTTTTCCTCGAGGGACTAAAGGTTAACATTTTAAATGTTTCTAGGGCATACAACATATTTAACCCATTTATTTAGTGTTGTGGATTGAATTTTATTACTAATATCTCATGCATTATTGTATATTGGTGTTGAATACGCAGGGCCTGCATGCCCTTTTCACAGGAGAAGACGATACCTGGGAGGCCTGGCTAAATATTGATGCTTCTGGCTTTTCTAGTTTTGTTAGTTTTACTGGAAATGCTATCAAGCTTAGGCGTGGTTACTCTCCATCAAATTCTCCAAAACCAACCCAGGTTTTCTTTCCCCTCCTTTATTGCTATAGTAACATGTAGATACAAACAGTATGCCATTAGAGTTTTCCTCATTCTTTACGTAGGAGAGCACAAGTGATATCCCAATTCTGCTATGTAATTTGATCTTCTACTATTTCTGTGATTCTAAAGGTGTGTTTGGGCTGACATACACATTCTCATGTCTACCATACCGCAATCAAATATTATTTAACACTTATTTTATATTAGATAGAAAATCAGCAAGTATATCACATTCAATGTAAGTGATTATTGAAATGGGAAAATGTTACTATGTTTCTTATGATTACATTATATATATATATATATATTTGTAACCTGTATCTCATTTTTTATGCATTTGATTTCATATTGTGGATGGTCATTAGCTGCTTTAGAACAAACTGTATGTGCATTCTTTTTGGAAGGACATAAATACCGATATTTCTATTGTTAAGTTGGAACTTTTAGCAGGATGAACTAAGACAGCAGAAGGAGGAGGCTATGGATGATTACTGCTCCCAGGTATGCAACATAAAATCAAGATTATTATCATTATTATACTGTTGTCTCTCACCAGTGTCATCACAGTTGTTACATTTCTGCTGACACCTGGGACGGGGGGACTTGTTTTATCGTTTTCAGAAAACTGAATTTATCAGATAGTATAGCTCCCCAGTCCTGCCTTGGTTTATTTGATGTAAACTACATGATAGTAATTGTTTGTAGGTCCCTGTTCGACACTTGGTATTTATGGTTCATGGTATTGGCCAAAGGTTGGAAAAATCCAATTTGGTTGATGATGTGGGCAATTTCCGGCATATTACAGCAAGTCTTGCAGAGCAGCACCTTACTGCTCATCAGCGTGGCACCCAAAGGGTCCTCTTTATCCCATGCCAGGTATTCAATATGTTATTCGGTGTGTGTTCCAAGCCTTTTTTGCTCCGTTATGTTTCTCCTCTGTTTTGAGGCTGTTTTTCCCTTCTCTATAAAACTTAGCCCTATATCACGCCTAGATTTTCCTTTTTTTTACACTGGACCTTATTTTTGCGGTTAGGGTTATAATTGAAGCTGAACATGTGCTAATCTGTAGTTATTATATTGAGATATGTACTGTGGATCTGAAGACCTTATTCCTGAATTGTCTCTTGTACTGCATAGTAAGAAACTTGCATTAAGCCTATAAATCTCCTTGAAATCTCTCTTAGTTTTTGATTGTCAATTTCACGTGCTTTCCTTTCTTACCAATTTTGAGAATTTGTGGTATTTTCACATTTTAGTTTCCTTGAGTAATATATTTGGTTAGATTAAAAATAATTACAGTAAAGTAGACAGCATTTTAAGGAATAATTAAACTATGTTAGGCAGAATTGGAATGTAGTCTGTACTTGGTTACAATATAAACTTCTCTTTTTATTTTTATTTTTTTAACTTTTGTACAACTTTTCTAAGTCGTTTAGCTACTTGTACAAGCTATGATGACGTAGGAAAGAGCAATCCTATTGAATCAACCAAAATTAAACACCAAAGAAATGCCAAAACATAAACCAGTCATACATGTTTTGTGCCACTGAGAATCCTTGAGATCATTCCATTCTAAGTTAATGCTTGAATGACTATGTAAATAGAACATATACAGAAACCTGATACCCTTATTTAGTACGTTTGCTCTAATGTTAGTCATGATTTTCAATTTATTTAATTCTAACTAATTGACCATTTCATGTTATCAAGTGGAGAAAAGGTTTGAAGCTGAGTGGTGAAACTGCTGTTGAAAAAATAACATTAGATGGAGTGCGGGGATTGCGTGTCACATTGAGTGCAACTGTTCATGATGTATTATACTACATGAGCCCAATTTACTGTCAAGACATAATTGACTCGGTATGTTTTCTTATATTTTTGAGTGTACGTACTGCTCTGAATCTTCATTTAATTATACCCAAAATGATAGCTCAAGCGAGGAGGATTGCAAGACACTTGTAAGGAATACTTTAGTTATATTATTATCCAATATGGGATCTTAGCCCTCTTTTTGTACATTTAAATAAACTAAGCAAAGCATTAATGATCTTGACAGCAATGATGCTCAATCACTATTGTTTTGAGTTGTTTGGCTAAGTAAATTCTTATTTTTGTATTTTCAATCCTTCTGGCATTTAAGAAATAATTATTTATATTGGTACTTTTCTTGGCTATGATAAAGCTGAGAAAATGATTACTTAACTCTGTTTTTTAAACTATGTATTTGGCTCTCAATGCTTGACTAGTTCAATGTAAATGATGAAACTGTCTTTCATTGAATCTATAAAAAAAAGGTAAAACAAACTGTGGCTTCCCTGACATGTGATGCCTGAGAACACTAGGATTGGAACCTCAATGGATCATCTTGACCTTTACTCTCTTTTCCTTTCATTTTCTGACATTTTCAGTTGTATTGTTGATGGAACACAGCCTTAGAAAATTCAAACAATAGTAGGTTGTTTCTTCATTCTTCCAATCTTGCTTTAGTTTCCTTTAGAATCCATAAATCCCAAATTCCACTTTCTAAGAGCTCAAGGAAGTTTTATATCTAGATACTCCCTTGCATGTACATGCTTGTTTCCAAACATATTTTGCAATTTCAAACCTATCTGCATAGATAAATGAAACCTTTGCATTTTAGGATTATATGTAATTTCACTGCAGACATCATTTTTAAAAACTAGATGCACAATCACATTTTTAATTTTTTTTTTCTCAGTGGTTGAATATAGGTTGCTTCTAAAAGTTGCATTTTATACCATTGTAATAGATAATTAAAAAAAATACATATTTTGACCTTGGAATTTACTCTTCTTTAGGTATCCAACCAATTGAATCGATTATATCTGAAGTTTCTCAAAAGGAATCCTGGATATGATGGAAAGGTACTTCAGTGAGTAGATTTCCTTCATTTTCCCCTCTGCATTTTCAATGTCTACAGTGGTTCACTTCATGCTGACTTGTGCAGGTTTCATTATATGGTCATTCTCTGGGAAGTGTTCTCTCGTATGATATCCTTTGCCATCAAGATAATCTATCATCCCCATTTCCAATGGAATGGATGTATAAGGAACATGATCAAAATGAAAACTCACTCCCTGATAAGGAATATAATCATGTGCAGAACTCACTAATCAATCAGGATGACACTTTTAGTATGGTGAGTCCCTCTGAAGAAAATAAGGGTACTCAGCATACTAGTCCAGATATGGAGGCAGAATATTGTGAGAAGTCCTCAGTTTTAGGCCCCGAGTTATCAAGTCTACATGAATTTTCTGCAGAACCTAGCTCTGTGGAACCAAGTAACAAGGGAGATGTTTCTGAGTTCCTTTCTGATTCCAGCTACACACATGTTGATAAAATGGGTGCATTGGATGAGCCTGAGAGCATGAATGTTGGGTTTCCAGTAGATAAGGAAGAATGTACAGTTACAAGAAATAAAGATGAAGTAATAAACAAACTCAGAGAAGAGGTTAGTTTCCAGTTGTACTTTTTCCATTTTTAGGAAAAAAATAAATTCTGTAGGTCATTTATAGAAGCTTTCACCTTTCACCTTTAAAGAGAGGGAGAAGGATTGATAGGATGTAAATATGAAAACAGGCTTACTGTTAACAACATCACTCCTTTTAAGATGAAGCAAGAATGTTGATGTGCAGTGTGACATGTTTTAAATGAAATTATCTTTAAGCTGTTAGGTTCATGTCCAGTAATGATCTATGTGTAACTTGCAATGACGATTAAGGCTATGATATTTGTGCTAAAATTTAAATATAATAATGAAGAATGAGGGAGACAAGACAAAGATTAACATTTCAGTGACATGATCATGTATGGCTTATACCATGTCAACCACCAATTTGCCCTATTTATAGATTAGGAGCTAATATTTTATAGTCCTCAAATTTTTGGGAACCATATATTGATTAAGTGTAGAAGTCTATATGTGATGAAGATTTATGTTTCATTCTCCAATTTTGCTGGTCTGTTGGTTCTGTAAATCCTTGTTCTTACCAATAACGCGTGACTCTGCCCCAATTTGATTTGTTCTGTAATAAAGCCTTGGGTCAACGTGAATGGAAGTTTGTTTGTTACACTTAAGTTTATAGGGAAAGTGTCTTGCAAACCTAGGTTGTTATGCTAATTACTAGAATGGCTCCTTGTCTATATCTAGCTCATAAGTTGTGACTATCAAGTTTATTTGTTTAGATTGATTCATTGAGAGCTGAACTGGAATCACGTCATAGCATTAATCATACCGAGGAAGAGTTACATTCTGGTAATTATTGTTTTTTATTTTTTTTGGTCGTGAGATGTTTTCTTTGTTCATCTTGTTTTCTAATTTACAACACAACAAATAAGGATGCTTACATGCTTTTTGCACTATGACAGTACAGAATTTATCTAAAAAGTCACCTCCCATACAAGATGCACCAAAGAGTTATACCCCATATATAAAGTACACAAAGCTTCAGTTCGAGGTACGGAAAGAGATACGAACTTTGATTCTGTCATCAATGGACAACACTTAAAGGTGTTCCTTGAGATTTGCATTTAACAGACTCAACATTGACAAAAGACAGGCCACAGTTAATAGCTACAGTAATTTTTTAGTAGTTGAGGTTAAGATCAAGTGATTCCAGCTTATTTTAGTTAGGCCTTTTTTGAAGCTGCAATCTTTAGTTTCTGTGGAAAGTAGCAAAATAATTTGAGGTTTTTTTGTTTCGTCTCCTAAAATACTTATATAACTATAATGATTTTAGATATATATTTTTTATTGCTTAAAAAAGTATTTTCCTGAGAACAAGAACAAAAAAGAGACCTATTTATCCTATTATTCATTTGTTTAACTGCATTTATGCCAGGTCGATACATTCTTTGCTGTTGGATCTCCTCTTGGTGTATTTCTTGCACTTCGTAATATCCGCATAGGCATTGGTAAGCAAGTCTTTTATATGGTATTTTACATTTTATTTCAGATCTTGATCAATCCTTTTGAAGAGGCTCCTTCTAAAATCCTCTTCGTTGTCTCTTTGAAGTGAATTCTATATCATGAAATTTGTACTTCAAATCAGTAGAATTTAAGATTGATTTGAAACTGGAAACAAATCACGGAAAGAGAGGCAACTAGTTGGAAGAGAAAAGTAGTTGTTGAAATAAGGTGGGGTTTTAGATTTTTAGAGAGCTTGCCAACGGAGTAGCGAATGGTTATAGAGGATGGTGTCACTTGGATACTTTGTTGTGGTTTTAGGCATATAGGGTGGAAAAGAACGTAAAAGAGATTCCATAATGTAAAGTTAATGTTGTCTTGATATGATATGAAGATCATAAAAGACAGATGAGGGGGAAGATAACCAGAGAGATTCTGTTATTCCTCTTTGCCAAGGGAAACCCCTTCTTCTACTACAACTGTGAAAACAGGTTATTAGCATCTCAAATAAATACTTCCCCATGTCCTATTCGATTGAAAATTATACTTAAAAGTCCCTCTCCTCAACTCCCAAATTTTCAAATAGACCTTTCTAATTACTCTTACCACCTCCTTTACTAACTGGGTTTCCCAGTTACCAGTCACCCCTTACATCTCGTTGGTTCATTTGCCTCCTTGAATAATAGACCTTTAATACCTCTTGGCCAGGTTCATAACATATGATGTTTTCCAATGCAATACAGAAACATATAAAATTGGCCCTTATTTATGCTAATGCTAGATCGTAATTATAACTGATTAATGAATCATACGGGTAAGGAAATATAGGGACTAGTCTTGAGAGGTTACCCAAGATATATTCAAATTAATTGTAAAATACAGTTGCTGCTATACTATTGAATTTTTTTGTCATGTATTCTAACACTGATCAACTTTCGCTGTGTGTTCTTTTGTACTAACAATCTCCCTTCAATTTTGTTTGGCTTTATTAAATTAATGTTAAAACTTTGTGTTTTTATCAGGAAAAAGTTATGATTACAAGTGCCAGTCATATAATAACATCCAGTTTTTAAGCATATGCATCTTGGTTGATAACTATGTATTCTTTCTTGTTTGTTTCAGGTAAAGGACAAGAATATTGGGAGCAGGAAAATATAAGAGAAGAGATGCCAGCTTGTCGGCAGTTGTTCAACATTTTTCATCCGTACGATCCAGTAGCATACAGGTTTGAAAAATTACAGTCCCAATGAAGTATCCATAGTGATTAAATGAGTACTGTAGTGAACCCTGTAATTTAATTTCTTACCATCATTTTATTTGTATAATATTCCACTGTTTGGGTGCCCTGATTCTTTTTGTTTATTAAATTCATACTAAGTCTCGTTTTTAATTGTTTCCTTATTTTAGTGGGTTTCAATCTGTTAGTGAACTTGGGATTTTCGAAGCTGCTATAGTACCTGATCTAATTAGTAATTATTAGAATAAATAGACGTTTCTGGTTAAGGTATTGCTTGCATAATATATTGTTATTGTTTGCTGGCTTTCTTTTCCTTTCCCTAACATTAGCTTGTGGAATGATAAACACTGCTTCAATCATTAATTTGCAAATTATTTTTATTTTTAAAATTCATCACAGGATTGAGCCACTTGTCTGTAAAGAATACATCAGCCAACGACCAATTTTGATTCCATATCACAGAGGAGGGAAAAGGTTGCACATTGGATTTCAGGTGGGTCAACAAAGATTATAGAATTATGTGACTGCTTTGGACCATAATATCCATCTCAAATAATGCTCTAAATCTTGATGTAGGAATTTACTGAAGACTTAGCTGTTCGAACTCACGCAGTAAAGAATTATATGAAATCTGCAAGGGTGAGCTACTCTTTTTTGCACAAAAGAATAACCAAGTGTAAGAGAAGACAAAAGGTTTAAAGGTTAAGTGAAAAGAATATATGTTTCAATTATAATTGCACGTTAATTTTTTATTATTCTCTCGTGCTACAATTAATCCAATTTTCTCCTTAATAAAACGTGTTTTAGAATATTCCATCATTACACTTTGGCTTTTGATGTTTCATTTGACTTGCTTATGGATGGTGGTTGTTGTAGTTGTCATTAATAAAGAATGAAAGGATTTTAACACGAGTACATAAAAAGTAGCAATAGTTTTCCCCCCTTTAGCTACAGTGAAGGAAATGAAGGGTGAGACTATCAGAAACGTCAGAGCTTAAGTAGTGGATGATCATTAATTGTTTATTTTTTATTGCTTTATAAGTTGTTTGCTTTGGAGTGGTGTTTAGGACTCCGATTTTTCATTATCAGGTTAGCAATTCTTGATAGAAATAGAAATGTACCAATAAACTAAGCTTAGTTAAAGTTTTGTTACAAGTCCTAATTATTATGTACAGAAAACACAGTAATATTTTTCTCTAACATCCATAATTGAAACAAAAGATACACGTAATTTATAATAAATCTTTCAGACTGAATATAAAAAACACGATCTCTGATATTTTATTTTCTAGTCTTGTGCATGGTAATGATTATCATTTCTGTTCTCTAAGCAGGATAGGGTAATCACTTTGTGTCAGTCGAGGAAATTGGATAACATAGGAGGTAACATAGTCATTTATGTTCTTTTTTGTTTAATATCTTTTTTTATGAATTTCATATTCATGATATTTAGAATTCTATCCCTTTTAGGACCACTGGTTTAGTGGATGTTAAAAGGGAGATTATAATCTTTGTGGCTTTCCACTTGTAGGTGACTTAGAAGGATTTTTCTTTCGACAAGGATTTGAATGGTTTTATTATTTAGCTTATGTTTTTTTCATTGTCTAGCCTCGCTGCAATTGACTTAAGAAATGTCCCCTTCCAAACAATGAAATAAACATTAACAATGCTTCTTGCACTGGGTAAATAAGTAGTGGTTCTTGTAGGCAGTGAGTTTGGTTGACTGACTTTTTGGCAAGTATTATAGAAACACAATCAAAATCAAAGGTGTTGAAGTTTTTAGGCCTGTATTGTAATCTGTTAATAATCCTGGAGAATAGTACTGAACTCATTTTTTAAAACTTAAGGGGCCTGCTTGCCAAATTTTCATACTAAATCTTAAACTATGATTTTAGATGAGCTCAGACTAACATTTATTCGAATGCTTGTGGGATTAGATCTTACTGGTTTGCTTTATCTTCTATGTAATCTTTGTTCCTAATGTAGAAATATATTTTCATGCATGGTTTTGATTATGAAGTTTGTGTTTACAAAAACAATAGCAGTGCCAAAAGGGTTGTGTTTGATGCTAATTTTGCAACTATAACAGTCTTCTGTTTATCAAAGGAATTTACTTCTCTAATGGGTGTGTTGTGCCTTATGGGATTAAGTGTAGGGTTGTAATTGTTAATTGAAAAACCAATAGTTGAAATTATAACTTATATAATTTCTCATGTGTGTACACGTACTTAATCACAATTTCAACTTCCAATTTTTCCATCGTGGTTCTAACTGGTTTTACTCTCCAAAGTGCAGCCTGCCAATTTAGAGGAGAACCAACATGTCAAACTATTTTTCTTTATGCTGCAACATCAATGTGACAATGGCTTTCGTGTATTTTTGTTCAAATTATTGCCTTTTTGTATTGAAGGGGAGAGTTCGGAAGAGGAAGAAGAGACATCATATGGATCTTTCATGATAGAGAGGTTAACAGGAAGTAAGAGTGGTCGGATTGATCACATGCTTCAGGTAAGAAGTTGTTCTAATTAGCTACTGCACTCTTGTGTCTCTAGTATGGTGCAAAATGAGAACATACAACACAACTGATTTATAAACTCTTTGGTATAAATGAAGTCTCCATCATGTCCTTGGGTATATGTACTATCGAGCATTCCTTTTCCAGGATAATTCAAAATGGCCTACAGATAAGTCAATGTAATGACCAGACCTTATATTGAGTGTGAGGGTCCTCCAGTCCATTGGTTAAAAAAATGCTTTGCCTCTGTAGATGCAAACCCTAGAAGTCAGACTCACACCATGGTACCATGGGCCTAGTGAAATAAAAGTGTTGAAGTACTGTATATCTCATATTTCAATCATTCCCCTACCGTACACCTTTCTTGTTGTAAAGTGCTTTGCTTCTTTTCAAGGAGATCTTGGTATTTGCATGAAAAATATCAATCTCAAGTACCAAGACATTACAAATTGCAATTTTGGAATCAAAATAATTTAACAGGAACATGTTTGAAAGGGAATGGGATTACTTTAAGGTTCTTTCCAAATCATCACTGCCTTTGGTTTCTTTCATTTAGTTTTCTGTCCAATATGGTGTTTATCTGTTATTAATTTCACTTTTTCTTCATAAATCGTATGCAGGACAAGACCTTTGAGCATCCATATCTGCAAGCAATTGGAGCACATACGTAAGTGTGTTTGTAACTATCACGTTCTTGTAGAGTTGTATTATATTAGAACTGGAGTGAATAAGGCAATTGGGTTATATTCTGTCACCGGTTGAGCTGGTATTTTTCTTATAAAATTTAATACTTGTCTTATGAGCCTTTTCCTTTTGCACTCCAATGACATTTTTGGACACCTCATTCGTTCCAGAATGGTTTTCCATAATGTATATTTTACATTTCGGAATGTCCATCCCGAAATGAATAGGAATGGCCTAATATTTTATTGGATGCACAACCAAGCATCCTATCCTGTGCTACCTTGTGGCCACCGATTTTAGTCGTGGAAACAATCTCTTAGCTTATTAAAGTACGGTTGCATACGGTTGTTCTTTCTAGAGCTCTGGCCGTGGAGGTCCATCCTTCTACTATATTTAATTTTTAAATTTAAGAAAATATGTGTTTTAGAAACCACCCTCTCCCTCCTCGGGAAATGTTTGATTAGATCATGTAAAACTAGGATTAAATACTAATTAGTCCCTATTTGTGTTCAGTTTTTATTCAATTTGGTTCTATTAATTTTTGTTAATTTTGCTTAATTTGATCAATTTTGTTAACGTTGTTTAAATAGTAAAGAGGGTAGCCCAGTCCGTCTGATTTGACGACTCATTTTATCTTACATGTCTCGTTTATTTAATGTGATATGGATTTTAAATTTTAAATCAAATAGATGGAATTTGGGTTCATGACCATGGCAGAACCTCCTCCACCCACTTTCGACCACAATGATGAGTGGAACGGAACGTGAGCTCTGATGCCAGAGGAATTGCAGTGAAACAGTGAAATGAAACAGCCACTAGGCTAGGGCGGAGGAGAATGGAGGAAATGAAGGTGTAATGTGTGTCGGGTGTGACTAGTGTTGTGTTGTGCCTCATTCTTCAAGAGTGAATGGAGGTGAGAATCCGATGGGTTATGATGAGGATGGGTGGAGGGATTTTGGGGAAAAGAGATGGAAGAAATGAGGATTGTGAGGATGGGGGAGCATCAGGATGGCTTCAATGGTGGTCCCGGAAGAAGAAATTGTGTGTGGGAAGAGTTTGGGAAGAAGAGGTATGCTCCTGGTGTGTACCTCTGTTTCGCGCTTGGGTGGAGAGAAAAAAGTGAGTGTTGTGTCCCGTTGGGCAGCAGAGCACCATCTGACACCATTAGTTTCTCCATTTCTCACTCTGGTTCTAATGTTGAACGTGAGTGTATGATCAAGATGATGAATGGTGTTTGATGATGGTTTGGAAGGGATGGGAGGAAGAGGATGATGGTGAAGGTTGCGTGGGAATTTGGTTTTCTGCGTGGAGTGATGATAAAAACGGTGGAGGTTTTGATGAAAGATGGTGTGCTGGTTGGAGGAAGAAAAATAGTGGAACCTTATGTGAGGATATGGGGTTGAATAAAATGAAAGCTCCCCTCCACGTCATAAAACAGACCACATCAGAAGAAGAACGATGTGTTGTTAATTATTTGAATGACGTTAAAAAAAAGATTAAAGTTGACGAAAATTAAGATTTGATTAAAAAAAATTAGGATTAAATTGAATAAATTAGATAAAATTAGGGCTAAATTAGTATTTAAGTTTATAAAACTAATAAAATGCAATTAAATAGAAATCACGACTTATGTCTCTTCTGATTAGCATAAGTTTTCTTTATCCAATTGCCTGGTTGATGGCGCAATTGTTGGGTCAGAGTCACATGTGAAACTGCAAATCAAATCAAATGCAATGTGGTGACTGAAATGATCCCGGTCCTATGATTTTGAGTCTGTTTCTCATCATATTTTGTCGAGCATTTGTTTAGTCTGGTTCCTGTTACGATCTGTTTTTGCTCAGATACTTGCATTTTTAATACTCTGTATTCTCTTTTGGTTTCAATCGATTTTCCTCCCTTGTTATGCCATAAGGCAATATTATTAGACAATTATGAATGTGTAGTGTACTTAAAGAAGCCTGTCCATTAATTAACACGCCAGAAAAAAGATGGAGGAGGATACATGGTTAGTGTAAGATCTGACGAGGGAATTTGCTTTTAGGAACTTCGTTATCTTAACTACATGAGGATTTATTGACAGATTTGCCATTTATGTCCGCTTACTTTACTACTGACGTGTTTAATCTTTCTTTCTGGTTGACAGAAATTATTGGCGGGACTATGATACCGCACTTTTCATATTGAAACACCTGTATCGAGATACACCAGAAGACCAAGATATAATAGAAGATCCCGATTTGTCAGTCGTATCTAGCATGGACAAATCAATACACGAGAGTACCTCTGTTGGCTGGTATGAACCAAGAGACACTATAGAGGAAGATCTTCCGTTAACTTTCTCGGACAAGGTTATGGTTCGAAGCTTCTCGAGCAAAGCTAAGAAGGTTCTGCAGAAGCACACTGCGTCTAATTACTAAATGCATCGCTGCCGGTGTAATCCCTCAAGGTTACCTGCTATGCGATTCAATTGTACATGTTCATAAGATATTAACATCCATCTCAACATGCGGTTACCGCCTATACTCAATGTAATCGAGATTGTATAATTTTGCGAAAGAATGTATAGTAGACAGATCTCCATATTAGGGTTACTTCATATAGCTCGCTTGTGTAGTGTTGAATTAGACAGACTCTTCCCAATATATATGGAATAAAAAATATTTGAGGAAATAAACGAAATTTCCTTCTGCACGACGATTGGTAACTTAGTATAAGAACTCTATATTCCCTGGTGGTAGAATAAACATTGTTTCAATTTTTTTTCAGTTAGGTAGAGAGATTGATTGAAAATGAAATGGAATGTAAGGGAGAGAGATCCATTTGCTTCATCTATGGCGTGGGTGGGATCGCTAATCCTAAGAGTTTGACGCAAAATGATTCTACCTAGCTTACCTAACCAAATGCTGTTTTCTGCAGAGATAACGAGAAGGAATGGTTCCCCAAGAAAGTGTATGTTTTATTCTTTTTGTTTCTGGTTTCCTTTTGTTTGGTATCCCATTTCTTGTACTCATAACATGTTGAAAAAAAAAAAAATTTACATGTGCATAAATGTGAACTAACTTGGATGTAAGAAGAAACAAAGTAGAATTGTAGAGAAAGGTGCCAACACAGAAAGAAAGAATACTACGTTTAACAGAGCGAAATGGATTGATGGTCGCTTCACTTCTCCTCAAAATCAACATCAATAATGTCAGGATCCGATCTTGAGTTTGTTCTACCACCTGCCCCTCTTGAAAAGAAATCCCCTTTACCACCTTTAGGCTGCCACACGATGTTGCCACAGCCTGTACATCGAATTACTTGGTTCTTGTAGCCAGTAAACTGCATCTTGCAAGCCGGACAGGATCCCTGTCCAGTTTGAATTTGAATTTAAATTTGAGTACAACACAAAGCAACAGAGATTAGAGATTGAGAATAATGGGATGGGATGAGTACCTTGATAACTAAGGAGTTGGCCAAGGTTCCAATGAGAAGAGGCCCAGCAAATGGAAGCACCCATGTTGCGATTATCAGAATGCGAAAAAGCCAACCAGAGAGTGCGAACCAGATGAAGAAAAGCGTCTGAGCAGTGATAACCAGTCGAAATTAAGTGTAAATAAAATATGGTTGTGCTATATACCGATAGAAAGAAGCACGGATTTACTTACAGCGAAGCTCTTTCCAATAGGACTATCGAGAAAGTCGTTGAGCTGCTTCCTGTACTGCACCAGTGCAAAATCACAGTCAAATCAATCACAAAATCACATTCATCCATCATACCAAAATACAAAAACACACACACACACTGACCTTGGGCCAGTTCCTTTGGAAATCGATGCTGAAAGTGCGGTAGCGCTGGCCAATCTCAAATTCCCGATCAATCTCTCGGGCTCGGTCGGCGGCGGCCCTGGCGACGGAAGAGAGACGGCGTGAAAGGGAATAGCGGCGGTCGATTCGCTCGGCAGTCTTCCTGGCTTCGAAGACGAAGCGCTCAAAGCCATCGTTGGCAGTTCTCCATGCCTCCCTCCAAACCCTATCCATGTCTCCCCTGCCCTTACCCTTTCCATTTCCATTACCAAAGGCTCTCACTGTCACCCTCCCTCTCCTCTTCACCACAGACTCAGCCCTAAACCTAACGCTTGGTGGTTGCCACCGCACAGGCACCGTTGCCGCCATCATTTTCTTCGCCTCGCACTTCACGCTCCTCTCATCCCCTCCTTCAACTCACCTCACCTCACCTCGCCCTATATGCCATGTATCTCTCTTTTACTCTATCACCATAATTATTATTATTATTATTACAATATATTTTCTTTTTTATTTTATTTTATTTTATACTAATCTCTTGTTTATTTTAATTTCATTTCACCCATTATCTTCTGCTATAACCAAACAATGCTTACATATTTATGTTTTAAAAATAGTTTTTTATTCTTACATAAAAAATAAATAATTTTATTTAGACTTTTATGACTAAAGATTAAAGAAATAAAATTACAATTCTCGCATAACCAACAGAAAAAAGTTCACTAAAAAAACAGCCCTAAATTAACTGAAAAATCATTGGAAACTAAATTGTAATTAAGTTATGATTGAGTTTTTTAATGAATGATAAAAGCTTAATGAGAAAAATAAGAAATAGTATAGATAGGTAAAGTCTGAATTGCAATTAAGTATAGATTGAGTCCTACTTAATCTGAACAATAAAATTCAATAAAAAATAATGTTGACTTTTCTCTTGACTAATGTCTCTCTTAGAATAAAATGTTAATAAAATATTAACTTAACTTAACTTCTTGAAGTGTCTTTTCAAACACGTTTATCTCCTAAATAAAAAACTAAAAACTAAATTAAAATATTAAAATATTAAAAATACGAAACTTTAGTTACATGTACAATTCTTACTCTTATCTATAGTTTGTAAGAAAGTGTCAACTCATGATATAAATTATAATTTGTAAAATTAATGTTATAACGATCGAAAAATCTAGCAATTTAAGATGAATGTTTGCTTGTTTAGTAGGAAACAATCACATTTCTACATGGATACTCATTCTTTTTCCCAAGATTTATTTCATCCCTGTTGTTTGTTAATTAAGTAAGGTATAATCTGACTCCGATCATATTAAAAAATATTAGTTTAATGGCATTAATATGGATTCAAACTCTAAAAATAGAAGTGTAATGTGAATATGATGCATAAATATTAGCGCTTATAATTTATTTTTTCTTTGCTTCCACCCAAAGAAAAAAAAAACTCTATACAACAGAAAAGGAAACCGATAGTTTGACACTAATGAAAGTTTATGTTCCCACCCTACAATTATTTTTAAGGGGTTTTGGTGCCTTTTTATCAAAAACAGTAATATTTTCTTAAACTTCTTTTACAAGAATACTAGTCGATGTGAGTATTATACTATTTTTATTACTCTAATCATAGAAATTATCATTAATGTCACAAAGATTTCCCAAGTTAAAAAGATTAAATTAATATTTTATTTATAGAAACATGGAAAGACTAGTATTCTTGTTGGTATATATTGAAAATTCTTATCCAGGAGACAACGACTAGTATTCTGTTTACATAATCCCATTCTGGTCAGTGGTCACGTGTGGACAAAGCAACCATATAATTTGTTAATATTTAACAATAAAAATTAAAATAATGAATATTCGTGGTACATGCACGTGCCACGTTTGAAGCTTGAGCCGAAATCAAGGAAGAACATGATTTGAAAAATACAAGTCAACATTTTCTAAGTAGATTAATCAATACGAAAAGAAGAATATAAATGGTGGATAGAGATACTGTAAAAGAGGAAACAGGAAGAGAAGAGATGGCAGAGAAGATGAATGCGATTCAGTACGAGAAGTGTGGGGGAGGTCCCGCCGGCTTGAAGGTTCCGTCGCTTCTTCTGTTACTCTTAATTAAGTGTATTACTGCTGTTTAATTCGAATTATCGTGATTAATTAATTTGCATATTGTGTTGTAAGCAGCACGTTGAAGTCGGAGTTCCCAGTCCAAAGACGAAGGAGGTTTTGGTGAAAGTGGAAGCTGTTAGCATCAACCCAGTCGATTGGAAGATCCAGAAGGGTCTTATGCGACCTTTATTTTTCCCCGGGAACTTTCCTCATACACCTTGTATCCATCTTTTCTCATCAACTCTTCATCTTCTCTTCCTTCATTTCTGCTATTCACCTTTAATAATTTGTTGCTTTCAGGCACCGATATCGCCGGAGAGGTGGTTCAGATCGGAGCACAAGTCAAAGATTTCAAAGTTGGAGACAAAGTCCTTTCTAAACTCTCTACTCGGGTAATTCACCTCTTATTCTTTGCTAATCCTTAAATCAACTAATAATCCCCTTTTTTAATCCATCCATTCAAAACTAAATCATAGTATGATGGTATGCACTAGTTCTAATTAATCTGAAACATATAGTTACTTGATTACTCGATTGTAATATATAGCATGCCATTGATTCTGTGTTGTGTGTGATGAATTACGACATGACAGTATGGAGGAGGATTGGCTGAGTTTGCTGTGGCTAGTGAGAGCTTAACAGCTTCGAGACCACCAGAAGTCTCAGCTGCTGAAGCTGCAGCATTACCTATTGCTGGGCTCACAGCTCGTGATGCTCTCACTAAAATTGCAGGAGTGAAGCTTGATGGGACTGGTGAACCCAAGAACGTTTTGGTAACTGCTGCTTCAGGTGGTGTAGGTCACTATGCTGTTCAACTGGCAAAGCTAGGGAACAACCATGTCACAGCCACTTGTGGGGCTCGCAACATTGAGTTTGTTAAGGGCTTAGGTGCTGATGAGGTTCTTGACTACAGGACTCCAGAGGGGGCTGCGCTTAAGAGTCCATCTGGTAGGAAATATGATGCAGTCATAAACTGCACAACTGGAATACCTTGGTCAACTTTTGATGCTAATTTGACTGAAAAGGCAGTGGTGGTTGATTTGACTCCTAATCCATCTTCATTTGTGACTGCTGCTCTGAAGAAAGTTACTTTTTCGAAGAAGCGACTGGTGCCATTTTTTGTAGATGTGAAGCGTGAGGGCCTGGACTATCTACTTCAGTTACTGAAGGATGGGAAACTCAAGACTGTTATTGACTCCAGGTTTCCTTTGAGCAAAGCCGAAGATGCTTGGGCTAAGAGCATCGATGGCCACGCCACTGGAAAAATCATTGTGGAGCCATAGTTGATTGGCTATACTTTGCTTGGACCTGTTGTAATTCTGTTGTTTCTACGTATTTATCTGGACAAGTTTTGTGTAAGTTCAAAGCTCTGGCTGTATGATAAGTTTTGTGTAAGGATTTTATGTTTACATTTGTTGTATTCAATTAATAATGCGTGAATTCATTGTTGTGTTCATCACTCTATCACATGCGTGGTGAAGTCAATGGAATCAATTTCTTCTTCTGGATCCACTTTTTCTCTTGCAGAGGCCAATGATGTGATGCTTATTTAATGCGGTTGTTTGTGGTATTTCAAGTTCTTTAAATTAATATTACTGTATGAATTCTTACTTAAAATTACTCACAACCACATCTAACCATGTGTAAACCATAAACATTTATGATTTGTTTTTCTTACATTTCATAGTTATATATCTTTCATTATTCATTTTTCCATACATTCCATGTTACATCTTTCATTTATGTAGCCAAAATATCTATTGAATAGAAAGTAATTGTAACCCTTCTATTCAAAGTTTAAACTAAATTTTGCAGAAAGGTTATTTTGCTGATAAAGTATATAATTAAGCCTTTAATTTATAACTACCGAAAAAGTTAATACATTTATTGTATTTAAAATTATAGATTATGTTATTAAGTCATAATTTTATAATTAAAAAACAATATTAATTTACTATTTATTTAATCATAAAAAAATTTCATAATTAAAAACTAGTATTATTAATATTATAAATACTTTTAATGAGCGTAATAAAATAAGTCAGTTTAGCCTATTTATGGATCAGATTAGATTGTCCCGTTATTTTTTTAAAATTTATTTATATATATATATTAAAAAAAATATTTAAAACATATTTAATCATGTAAATATTTTCTCTGTTTTGAATTAATTAATTAATATTTTAAATTAGATAAATTTAAATAACCTTCTCCTCTATTAAAACTCATAATTGAAATTAAGTGTATATAATTTAAATTATTATATAAATATATTTCGAAAGACACGTATTTAAAATGCGAGTACAAATATGCAGATATATTTGAAATTCAAAAAGATCCCAGAGTGATGTTAAAGGTAACGTATGAATGGTACATTAAAACAAAATATGAAATATTTTAAATAAATAATTATGAATAGATAATTGCAACAATAAAAAGAAAAGAATTGGAGTCGTAATTTGTAATCTGTAAGAGAGAAGAGGAAGGAAGAAAGAAGAGATGACAACAACCAGTCCCAGTCTCATGAATGCGCTTCAGTACGACGCTTATGGCGGAGGCCCCGCCGGCCTGAAGGTTTGCAGTTTCTTCTCTTTCTGTGCTATGCTATTCAATTCCATTCAATTTAACCTAATTTCTTCATTTCCATTTCCAGCATGTTCAAGTTGGCGTTCCCACTCCCAAGACAAATGAGGTTTTGCTGAAATTGGAAGCAGTCAGCATCAACCCCATTGATTGGAAGATTCAGAAGGGTCTTCTGCGGGCTTTATTTTTACCCAGAACCTTTCCCCACATTCCTTGTATCTTTCTCTTCATTCATTCATTCACTTTTTTTTTCTTTACTATTCATAATCATAAATAATTACCATTTTTTTTTCATCATTGCCACTCTCAGGCACTGATGTCGCTGGAGAAATTGTTGAGATTGGACAGCAAGTCAAAGATTTCAAAGTCGGAGACAAAGTCCTTGCTAAACTCACTCATCAGGTAATTCAATTCTCTCTTTCTTTCCCTCCTTCCCTCGTTTCAACTGCTAATTGCAACACTATTCATCTCATTAAGAAGGAGGGAATACTCCATTTTTTTTTTGAACCACCACCACCCTAGTTTGCTATTTCACGAACATCTTTGTTGGCAAAGGGAGAAATAGAGCTACTTATGTTTGTTCTATTTCAAAAGAATAAAAAATAAGACTAAGGGTCTTTCATAAGAATAAAAAAATATTTTTCTTGTTTTGGTTTGGAAATATATATATTTCTACCAACAATTAAATAAAACATTATCGATAGTCTGTAAGACCCTTGTATTGGAGTAAAAATTGCAAAATGATCTTAAGAGTGATGTAATATAGTGAAACTTCCAAAAGTTAGATTAAGACCTTATTAGATGGAGATGTTTTTAGGTACAAAACATGTTTACCATTTACTTGACCAGTAACACTTTCTTAATTATTATATAATAATATTAAGACGGCAACCTTACTTACATCATGACTACCAAAGCTCATCATCCTCTTTTAGTCACGGTAATAATACTGCTTCTTATGTTTTTCTTTTTGTTTGGAAGAAATTACTTACTGTCCCTTGAATGAAAGTGTATTGTTTGTCTAAAGAAACTAGTTAAGAATATATGAAAGTGGTAGATAAATTCTAGTGTGAAATAAATGGCATGCTACTGCTACACCTGAACTTGTTCCAAGTTAAAGAATCTTTTCAAATTCATATGCTAATGGCAACTTCCTAATACCCATTGTGTTGTATGTGTTGAATGTCAGTATGGAGGTGGACTGGCTGAGTTTGCTGTGGCTAGTGAGAGCTTAACAGCTTCCAGACCAATTGAAGTCTCAGCTGCTGAAGCTGCAGCATTACCTATTGCCGCACTCACAGCTCGTGATGCTCTCATTCAAATTGCAGAAGTCAAGCTTGATGGGACTGGTCAGCTCAAGAACATTTTAGTCACTGCTGCTTCAGGTGGTGTGGGTCACTATGCTGTTCAACTAGCAAAGCTGGGGAACACCCATGTGACAGCCACTTGTGGTGCTCGCAACATTGAGTTTGTTAAGGGCTTAGGTGCCGATGAGGTTCTTGACTACAGGACTCCGGAGGGGGCAGCACTCAAGAGTCCATCTGGTAGGAAATATGATGCAGTCATACACTGTACAACCGGAATACCTTGGTCAACTTTTGAGCCTAATTTGACTGAAAAGGGCGTTGTAGTTGATTTAACACCTAATGCAAGTTCGTTGTGGACTGCTGCTCTGAAGAAAGTTACTTTTTCCAAGAAGCGGCTGGTGCCATTTGTTGTAACTGTCCAGCGTGAGGGTCTGGAACATCTAGTCCAATTACTGAAGGATGGGAAACTTAAGTCTGTTATTGACTCCAAGTTTCCTTTGAGCAAAGCTGAAGATGCTTGGGCTAAGAGCATCGATGGCCATGCTACTGGAAAAATCATTGTGGAACCATAGATACAGTTTGCTTTGAGGTGTTGAATTTGTAGTTTCTAAATATCTGGACGAGATTTGTGTAAAGCTCATATGATAATGAATAAATGCACGTATTGTAAGCTTGTAAGGATTTTAAATTAATATTTGTTGTCTTTTGACACTCTCGGATTGGTTTTTATATGACGGGATTATTTATCAGGCAACTTTTTCTTGTGTCCTACTTGAAATGCAAATTAACAAGTTTTATGTGTTGATTTTGTCTATGAATGGGCATGTAGGTTTTGTAGATTTAATTTGTGATTAGATTTGAAAATCAGTGAGGTCCACAAGAGTTCTCATGAAGCAAGGGATGGTGAAAATAGTTGAAAGGGTGTTATTTCTATTTGAAGGAATAGATTAAGAGGGTGTGTCGAGGTGAAGGATCTTTGAGACAAACTTCAAACGCAGGCTATTGATTAAATTAAGGAAAAGGGGGTGAAATGAGAGAAATAAACAACAAATCACACTAGCACATATACTATATATACCTTGATTACAGTTATTTTGTTTAGATGTCTATGTCTGAACAATTCTACTCTAAATTAAGCTACTTAGGCAAACTAGTTCTTTTGATCATAAGAACACGACATTTCTTTCCAATCCAATTACTTGTCCACGGAGGATCTCGAGACACCACTTGGTACCCAGCATTTGCGTACAATTTGCGAGCACCTAGATCTTCTTCATAGGCTCGAAGGGCAAGAAACTCAAAACCCCACAAAATGGAAAGCATGTCGCAGGCTTTCAACAGTACAGTCGCTATTTTCCTCCTCCTGTTATCAATTAGTTTCATAAATACACATTTACAACATGAGGAAGATCAACGGACTGATTATGAAATTATGCGTAATCACCTGAATGTTTTGGAGACGGCTATTCCTGATATGTAGAGGTACTCTTCAGCTTCAGGTGGAAAATGTTGAAGCACATTTTGGTCTCTTAAGACAGTCACATCTATCACACCCACAAGTTGTTTTGCTGAATCTGGATCATCTTTTGCTGCCTCAGCTACCAAACAAGCATACCTGAATAACAAGTCATACATTATTGTCTAACATTTGTTTCACAGAACAGTTGCTACTCTTTTAGCATGAACAAACCAGACGGACACATGACCATTGTTGTGGTTGATATCTATTGTCACAGTATAGCGTTTATAACTAAGAAATAGGTGAACACGAGAAAGGTTATTGCCTGCTGCATCAAAGGTTTTTTTTCTTTTTAAGTACTTTTATATTATAAGTTCACATATTTGATGACAATAATATTGATAAACTTGTTAACAAAAGAACCAATTTACCTATTAGGTGGTGAGTTTTTAAGCTTGTAACGGAGCCCCGATAGCACTTCCGCCTATTGGTTCAAGGCAAGACAGCAAAAAGCACACAGAATAATTAAGAGGTGGGTGCCTGATCAGAAAATATAAAGCTCACCTTCACACAAATCAATAGTTGAATCGAAAGCTTCTGTAATGTCTCATGATACTACTAAACTTCACATTCATTTACAATTATTTCATACTCCTTAAATATAATATTAAAGTTTGTAGAAAGTGTCCTTTCAAAAAGCGAAAACAAGAGTTGTTTACTCTTTTTAAACATTGATAAAAAAAATGAAGTGATTTGTCTGATTGAAAAGAAAAAAAAAAAACCTGAAAGAATTGAAAGAACAAGTCGTTGAAAATTGAGACAGGAATATGAAATGCTTCGGCCTGAACTTCAGATGCCCTCCTTATCTCATCTGCGTTTTCAAATAGCCTCCTTACTCTCCATCCATATTCACACGCCAAATACTCAAACTGCTGCTTCAGCTTTCCACTGCTACCATTCTCTATCTGCAACCTCACATTCTGATCAACACAAGGCAATTGCGAACTGATGGTGCTTGTGCTTGTGCTGCTGCTGCATTGCAACACCAAACCACTTCCTCGCCTTTTCCTTCCCACTCTGTAAGAACCACTTCTGGATCCTCTTCCAGCACCGTACCCCAAGTTTGAGCACACAAGTTTATGTGAAGGACTGGGATTACTCGCCAGTAAATGAGCCATTCATGCGTAAACCAAACCAAGACAAGCAAGGTTAGCCTACATAAACATCGCAGCTAGCTTGGTTTTTGGTTCATATCCAAAAATCAAATATAGTATTCGGAGTGGGGTCAATTGGTATTTATTTGAGTGGCCTCTCTTTTTTTCTGTTATTGTGGCTGTCAATTATATATAAATCCAGTGGCCACGTGCACTCATGTCAGCCAAGAAACCTACTATTTTCGTTTCCACTTTTCATACTAGATTTTCAATCTCAACCTCAATCCCAAGTTTAATTCCAATCTCACTCCATCTTCACAATCCTCACAGATCATATTCAAGGGAAAACTCCCATCATCTTCTATTTCTGTTTCACACAACAACAAATATCAAACATTAACCTCATTTTCCACACAAAACATCAACATCAACAGCAAACACACTCATAATAATCAATAGCCCAGAATCAAACATACACGTGATGCACGTACATTGGCATCGGTTTGGTTTGCCTCTAAATAAGTGTAAAAGTCTAGAGTGCCACAAGTTCAATCTCACAGTAAGTTTGGAATTATCCTAATTCAATCCTTTAGACCCTTTTATTAAGGATAGCTTGTTTTTTATTTGCTCTTGTAATGTATTGAATGAATGAAACATAACTTCTTGACGAATTTGTAATTAGCTTTCATGGCTTAGGATGGATGAATGAAGATAGAACTCAATGAGAAAGCGCAAAAATTATATATCCCCCAAATAATATGCATCATATTATTAGTCTGGAAAATAGAAGTAATCAACAACATGTCAATGAAACAGAGACTTAAACTAATCACCTTAAACAAAAGATGAGAGAAAATAACATCATAAAGCGAAAAGCGCAAGTGTGTTATCATGGACAAGATGTATAATTTATTTAATTATATATGTAAAATCTATATTATTTTAACATTTATACATTTATCTTCATATGATGATAATAACTGTGTAAAGCTTGAGGTGTAAAGAAAATAAGACCTTGGATGCGGAAGAATGTGTGAACAGCAATTGGATTTGCAATCCATCACCAACAACGACGCCCAATCAAATGCACGAGGAAGTTGTTTCTTCTTTCTAATCTCCAGTATCACACATACAGCGAGAGAATAATTTCAGATTATAGTTTATACAACGATTAAAGAGACAAAGCAAAACAACGTAACAAGAATGTCTTCTCCAACGGTGGAGAGACACCGTTACACACATGCTAACACAATCTCACTTCCACCTCGCGCTTCTAACATCAGGCCCATGGCCCAGCCCATTCCATAATTTCTCTTTCTTTTTAATGGAGTACACCTCTCCGTAACATTAACAATCTTATATTTTTTTTTTTATGTAAAGTTATTCACTTTCAGTAAGAAAGTAGACATTGATCAAATTTCACTTTGGATTCTTTGGTGATTCATTTCTTCCGTGATAGATAAAAAATTATAATTGAAAATAAAATATGCGTGTGTATGTAAGACCATTTTTGTTGTTTTTGTAGAAGAAAAAGATAATTGCCTGATGTATGCGGGCCTGGGCTGGGCCGGGCCGGAGAATAAACCACATAGAACTTTGTGTCATATGTGTGTGTCGTGGCACAGGATTCGGACCAACGATTCAATGAATGTTTTTTTTAAAAAAAACAGAACAGAACAAAAGCTCTGTCTTGTCTTCTCCTATCTCCTACCACCTAAAACCAACCAAACCATTTTTCTCACTCTCACTTACTCTCTCCCAAATGGCCGAAAATGATTCAAACCCTCCTCCTCCAGCCGCTTCACCGCCTCAGGAGCCTCCTGTGCCTCCGTCACTATCATCGGAGAAAGATGCCAAAGTTGACGATGTAGTTGAAGAGAAGGTGAAGGCTGAGGAAGTGCTTGTGGGTGAAGAGAAAGACAAAGAGAAAGAGGAAGTAAAAGGAGGCGAGGAGGCGGTGGTGGTTGAAGAGGAGGAGAAGGAGAAGGAGAAGGAGAAGGAGGAAGAGAAAGAGAAAGAGAAAGAAGAAGAGGTTACAGTAGGAGAGACAGAGAGCGAGTCGTTGAAGGAGGAGAGCAATAGGGTTTCTGATTCGGAGAGAAAGGGCATCGAAGAGCTGAAGAAGGTGCTGAAGGAGGAGTTGGAGAAGAAGGAGGAAGGCGAAGTATCCATCTGGGGCGTCCCTCTCTTCAAGGACCAGAGGACTGACGTCATTCTTCTCAAGTTCCTGAGAGCGCGGGACTTGAGGGTCAAGGATGCTCTTCTGATGATTCACAACACTCTCCGATGGAGGAAGGAGTTCGGCATCGATGCGCTTTTGGAGGAAGATCTGGGAGAGGAGTTGGAGAAGGTGGTCTTCATGCACGGCCACGGAAGAGAGGGTCATCCCGTCTGTTACAACGTCTACGGAGAGTTCCAGAACAAGGAGCTCTACCATAAGGCCTTCTCCACCGAGGAAAACCGCACCAAGTTTCTCCGATGGCGGATTCAGCTGTTGGAGCGGAGCATCAGGAACCTGGACTTCTCTCCGGGAGGCATCAACACCATCTTCCAAGTCAATGACCTCAAAAACTCTCCCGGCCCTGCCAAACGGGAACTTCGCCTTGCCACCAAACAAGCTTTGCAGTTGCTTCAGGACAACTATCCCGAGTTCGTCGCCAAACAGGTTCGCTTTTGCTTTCAGTTCCTTCCTTGCTTCCTCCGTTTCTATTTTACCACCTCTAATACCCCTTCTTGCAGGTTTTCATCAATGTCCCTTGGTGGTATCTTGCATTCTATACCATGATCAATCCCTTCTTGACACAGAGGACCAAAAGCAAATTTATCTTTGCTGGACCATCCAAATCTCCCGATACTCTTTTCAAGTTAGTCACAGCTCAACTCAACTCAACAATAATCGCCATTACCAACTTCTCTTTCCCACTATCATCATCTAACCTTCCATATTTCTTTCCTAAAATTGAACAGGTATATTTCTCCTGAGCAAGTGCCGGTTCAGTATGGTGGCCTCAGTGTAGACTTCTGTGACTGCAACCCCGATTTCACCATGTCTGATCCTGTCACAGAAATTCCTATAAAGCCAACCACTAAGCAAACTGTCGAAATTGCTATCTATGAGGTGGGTCTCAGTGTACTCTTCTTTTAACTATATTGCATTGGACTGAATTCAAGTATCTCGCTGAATGGAGGCATTTGATTTTCCAGAAATGCATTATTGTTTGGGAGCTGCGGGTGGTGGGGTGGGAGGTTACCTATAATGCTGAATTCAAGCCTGATGCTAAAGATGCATACACAGTTGTCATACAGAAGGCCACAAAGATGTCCCCCACCGATGAACCAGTGGTTTCCAACAGCTTCAAAGTTGGTGAATTGGGAAAGTTATTGCTCACCATAGACAATCCTACCTTGAAAAAGAAGAGGCTTCTTTACAGGTTCAATATCAAACCCTACTGTGATTGAGCCAAAATCACCTCTAGGCTCTCCGGTTTATTCGGTGCTTGAAAGAAATTTAACTTCCAAGAGTGAGAAATATGCATGTTGCCTTTTGTTCAGCCCATTCTTCATCTATAGTTTTGGTCGTGAGTCGTTTGCAGATTGTCTTTTTTCTGTCTTTGTTGTATTTAACACGTCATTGTTAGTCAAATATCTCCGCTAGTCTAAATTGTTCTTTCTTTTATTTTCTGGTGATGAACAATATTGGGGAAGAGAGTAGCACATGGAATTGAAATTAAAGTTGGTTTTGTGAAAACACATTTGTTACAAGAACTATGTACCACTTTGATGTAAAATTTTGTTCCTGTACTTATCCCGTGTGGAGTTTGGTTTTGGTCCAATTCTGAGCATTTTGCATGTCAATGTCATAGATTGTAATATAGAAGGAGTAAATGAGAAGTATGATTGATTTCTATATTTCCTCTCTTGCTTATAATTCTCCATTTTAATATATTTCTATTTGATTTTCATTCTATTATTGAAAGAAATTAAAAGTGTAATTATTTCAGACTGGTTACTCTTGGTTGAACATTGCAAATGATGCTTCTGTTTTTCTTCTTATCTGTGCATTTACCCTTTGTTTGGTGATAATTTGGTTCTTCTTTGTTATTCTTGATTTTGCAACGGCTTGGCATTCTTTTCATCTGTTGTGAATTCCCTGGTCTTCTCACATAGACGAAACATCTATTGTGAAAGCCCACATATAGTAATTTACCGTTGATTCTATCCATGATAATTGGTTTGAAGAATGACATGCAAGTCTTGTGTGCTGTTTTGTGAATTCTCCAGATTTTGGTCATGTAGAGAATAAGAATATTCATGACTTCTGGTTTTTTGAGATGCATTATGAAACCTTATTAGGTAGGGAGAGGGTGGAATATATAAAAGAGGTTCTGAGTGGAAAGAAGCTTTAATAAAGTAATTGTTTTTAGTGCAAGTCTGGAAGAAATTATTGTGGTTTGCTAGTATTGCGAGTTTGGCAGTTGCTTGGAATTTGGAAAGAAGTGACCAATCAAATGTTGAACAAGTATATATGGTTAAATTCCAAAAGTAGCTAATTTATCTTCCGTCTAGGCCCCCTCTAGTAGCACAGGCTGTGTTTTTGTTCTTTATGCCTCTATCATGCATGACAATGGGGGGGAATAGATCCATGTGTAGATTCTTATGATTACTGAATTGGTGCTTTTTTTATTTGAAAGTTTCCGTGATTGATGTTTACGTGTTTATGTTGTGTTTAAACTCATAGCTAATGAAAAATGAGAAAAGTTTAATTCTTTTAACTTGGGATTCTTAAAGAAAGCCGAGGTTACATGATTTAGGGGTTTTTGGTTTGTCTGTCATCATCCTAGGTGAATTTGGAGTTGTTGTTTAACCCTTACATTAGTTTGATAAAATTTAGTACATGAAACCTTTGTTTGAATGTTGAGTATACTTCAGATTAAGGTAGTTAACAATAAACTTTATGAATAATACACATCAATAATACAAGTATCTCTCTATATGACTCTCACTCTCAATTCCAAGTTAGGTAAAAGGTCCAAAAGAAGTTGGCCCCTATTTCAATGATATTTTTGACAAGTTATCTATATGCTGCAATTTCATTGGTTTTGTTGATTTTAGTTTAGATAACTACTTTTTGTGTTTGAACTAAGGGTATGCATACGTTGACAGGTAGAGAGTAATTATTTTCAAGTCTCAACATAGTTTCTTGCATGCATACACTTTGAACTAGATTTCATCATTACTGATTATTTCAATTCTGATAACATTTCACTCGTTTATAAGTTTGTTTGCCTAAATTATTGAATTTTAACCAATTAAAAATTATCGTTATTTAAACAGTAAGTTAGTTTAACAATTAATTATTATTTGCTTATACGTTAATTTAACAATTTTTAATGAATGGTTTGATTAAAGTTTTGACTTTTTAATTAGTTTATCAGTATTTTCTTTTTTAACAAGTAAACACATTCACAAGGGCTCGGAGCGGATAAATTTAATTTGGTTGATTGAAATAAAAAGAAAGTGAATATAATTAATGTTCTTCTACTTCATCTATTCATTAAATTTACTCCCTTTTTATTCGACCAAACCATTTAACCAGTAATTTATTTATAATTTTTGTTTTCTTTTCTTTGTTGGTATGAAAGGTTCGTAGGTTTGGATGTTAACATTGATGTAATGTAAGTTAATGAATCACTCGTGTGCTAAGGTTGTCTAGAGTAGTAATAATTGATACCATCATTTATACTTTCAAATCAATCATTACCTTCTGCAACACTTTCTTCCTTTTTCACTGCTTTCACCTAACATGTATCCAGCTACTTTTGTTTCTAGCAACACCAATAAGATTATAACCTAAACATTTCATATAAAAATTATTTTTTTATAATGTAATTAATGGACAACTTTGTAAGGAAACAAATTAAGGTTAACAGTTTCCAAACTTGAAATTTTGAAACGTAAAAGCAAACACGTCCGAATCAGGAATATAATTCTAAAACAGTTCTTTCACCTCTACTTTTTACCTTTTTCTTTTCAAATGATTATACGGCTGAAAATTTTCAACTTTAACGAAATAATGAACTGTAATTTTTTAAGATTAACTATTATTGGATATTTTCTTTTGAAGAAAAATGTGGTCATAAAACTTCTATTTATTGTAAGTGGTTGTTATACCAACATGTGATTTATCGTTAAAGTTATATAGAGAATGGGAAAGTTATTAAATTGAAAAGAAAGGAATGGGTTGGTTGAGCTTTCAAAGTTTTGGTAGAATGTGTATCTATCTGGGGTGGGTGACATTTTGTTCTTTCTTCTTTTGCTTCAATGATGGATTGAGTGTGTATTACCAACACATGGCTGGAATCATTGTGTTTGCTTCCAGCTGTTACCATCATCCATTCTTTGTTTTGCTTTAATTGATTCCAGTTTTTTTCTTTTTGTACATGATAAATCTCTCTTTATATTTTAAAATCCTTATAATTCAATCCCTCCAACTGCTACAGAAGTAAAATAACACTGCTCCATTCAAATGCTTCACTGTTTTGCATAAGCCACGCACACTTTATTCCAATATTATGTATAATGATCAACTTTATTCATTTTTTCATTATTTTAATGTATTTTCATTTTCTGATTAACTCCTCTATAAATATGTGATTATTTGTCTTGTCAGTGAATACCCTTTCCTTTTAGTTCTACTGATTTTGAGCTTCTGTCTAAGACTTCACAATTTTTTTTTTCGCCACTTTTATTAATTATAATTGAATCAGCTTTGTGGATTCTAATTTGAGAGAGGCCCATATTAATATCATATTAGACTTACATCGAAACCAATGTTCATTATTACAAGCCCTTTTCTTCTGCATCCATTACTTGTTCTTAATGGGTGCGGTTAGTAATCATAGAGGGTGCAGAAAGAAAAGACCCAATTTTACTGAAGACATCACTCTTCCCTTTTTCGGGTTTCCTCTCTCCAGCCCATTCATCAACATCGAGACAGACATTATGATTACGAAGAACTGGCCTTGTTCACATCATCTCGTGCTCGATTTTCCCGCATTGCAATGCAAATTGCGAAATATATTAACATCTAAGATTGATGCACTGGGGCATGAGAAAACAGTGAAGAAAAACTTTTTTATGTATCTATAAGAAAACTGATTCTTAATAAAATTAATAAAATACTTTCCTATTTCTCAAAAAACAAAACAAATTGTCTTCAATTCTTCAAATTGGAGAGGTTGGTGGTTGTCTCAGTTGAGGGGCCACCCTGGCGTTGAAGAAGAATTGAAGAGGAGACACTACTTTTGCCGTCACAATCCAGACTAATTTTAATCTTACCAATAAACAAGATGAGGAAGTGGTGCACCATCGAAATGTGTTAGGAATCCAAGTGTGATTCTAAGTCCCACATTGGCTAGAAATGAGAAAGTAGAGCACTATATAAGAATAAAGACCCATAAACCCATTGCCTTAAGGTTTTGGGTTGAGAGTGGTGTCAATATCTTATGTGGTTAGGCTCAAGTCTCATTGGTGTTTGTTCTCCCTAGTGAAACCCCCTCTGTAAAACCTGACAAGTGGTACCTGACAAGTGGTATCAGAGCCGATGGTTAAAATCGGTTCAGACGAGTGCATGTCCCTGTATCGAAAGTACGAGAAGGGGTTGAGGGGGAGATTGTTAGGAATCCAAGTGTGATTCTAAGTCCCACATTGGCTAGAAATGAGAAAGTAGAGCACTATATAAGAATAAAGACCCATAAACCCATTGCCTTAAGGTTTTGGGTTGAGAGTGGTGTCAATATCTTATGTGGTTAGGCTCAAGTCTCATTGGTGTTTGTTCTCCCTAGTGAAACCCCCTCTGTAAAACCTGACAAAATGGTCTAAAAAGAATAATAAGACTTTATCGTATAAGAGTTTGAAAAGTAGTTTTATGAATTCCAATACTTGGTAACAATTTTCCATACATCAAATATAAAAATAACTCTTACAACTTTAATTCATCCATGCACAAAACAGACAAAGCTGGGAAGGAGTAAATAGACTACAGAATAAACTTTGAAGTAGAAATGAAAGAAAAAACAGAAACAATAAAGTAAATTTTTAATTATATACGGGATTAAGGAATACATGATGATCACATTTAAACAAACTTTACAGCCATAAAGAGTATCACAATGCAAACAGGAGTGACAAATTTTGATGTACAAATGATGAACCCCACAATGTTGTTCCCTCCTTCACTTGCTTGGCTCAGTTGATGCATTCCATTTCAAAAATTTCCAAGCAGCAAAGGTTTTATCCAATTCCAGAAACAAATAAACAAAACACCAAATTACAGTGAGAGACTAGGCAGTGTCAATGAGATTGCCCAAAATCCCAGACTTGAAACAAAAATAATTTATGAAGCAAATGAACAAAGTAACCCAAAATAACCCGGTATGAAAGAATGAAGTCCCCGCCCACCCCCGAATTAAGTTGCACAGTTGTAACGATGATGAATATATATATATATATATATATATATGTAACAGTAACACCCTTATTATTGTTGTTCACCTCGACATCCTCACGAACATGAACATGAACACGAATTGTATTTAGAGACTGTTCCTTGATGTCACTCTGCGATGGGTTTGGTCTTTGACCTGTAGAGGAGTTTCTTCTTCTTGGATGTTTGGTTGTCTATGGTGAGTACTACCTTGCCAGCTTCACCGATTTTGAAACCGTTACTGATCACGGACTCATCTGCGGGAGCAATTTTCCTGTTCTTCTGCACAATGACAGTGTATCCATCCTCAGCGCTGGGCACAAATTCAGCTTGGTAGCTCACATCCCAACCCACCACTCGGATTTCCCAAACCAGGTGGCTTTTCTGCAGGTTCAGGAACATTTTTTTATCAATACCCTATTCTTTTCCTATTGAAGAAAGGTAAAAAAAAAATGAATGGTCACCTCAGAAACTGGGAATTCGACAGCATGTTTGGTTGCTGGTTTGATTGTGACCTCCGTAACAGGATCAGCAGTGGTGAATTCCTGTTCACCCTCTCTGCTCAATCCACCGTATTGAATGGGCACCAGCTCGGGAGCAATATATCTGTTCATCAATCATCTCAATAAGACCTAATAATTCATGGATGGGGAAGGCATATAAAGAAAGAGAAAGAGACAGAAATGATTTACTTGAAAAGGGTTTCCGCAGACTTGGATGGCCCAGCAAACACAAATTTGCTCTTGGTCCTCTGTGTGAAGAAGGGACTGATCATCCTAGAAAAGGCAAGGTACCACCAGGGAACATTGATAAATATCTGCACAAACAAAACACAATTGAATATGATGGAGTGAAAATTGAAATGATTGTTAAAAAGTGGAGGAGTTGAAAGGGGTGGGTACCTGCTTGGCCACAAACTCAGGGTAGTTATCCTGAAGCAATTGAAGGGCCTGATTGGTGGCCTGCCTGAGGTTACTCTTGCCGAGTCCCGGAGAGTTCTTGAGGTCGTTGACCTGCACAATGGTGGAGATGGCGGTGGGAGAGAAGTCGAGGCTTCTCACGCTCTTCTCCAGCACCTGAATCCTCCACCTGATGAACTTGTTGCGCTTCTCCTCGTCCGAAAAGGTCTTGTTGTACAAATCCTTATTCTCGAACTCGCCGAAGACGTTGTAGCAGACGGGGTGCCCTTGTTTGTCGTGTCCCTCGGTGAACACCACCTTGTCCCAATCAGTTCCGAAATCTTCGAGGACCAGAGCGTCGATTCCGAATTCCTTCCTCCAACGCACGGTGTTCTTGAGCATGGTGAAGGCATCCTTTACCTTGAAATCCCTCGCTCTCAGAAACTTTAGCAGAATCACATCGCTCCTCTCGTCCGCCAGCAGCGGAATTCCCCATATCTCAACTTCCTCCGGAACAACCACCTCCTTCTCTTCTGTCACCTCTTCTTCCTTCTTCTCTTCTGTTACTTCCACTTCCTTCTTCTCTTCTGTCACTTCCACTTCCTTCTTCTCTTCTGTCACTTCCACTTCCTTCTTCTCTTCCCTCACTTCTACTTCCTTCTTCTCTTCCGTCACTTCTACATCTTTCTTCTCTTCCTTCACTTCTACTTCCTTCTTCTCTTCTGTCACTTCTACTTCCTTCTTCTCTTCTGTTACTTCGATTTCCTTCTTCTCTTCCTTAACTTCAACATCCTTCTTCTCTTCTGTCACTTCAACCTCCTTTTTCTCTTCCTTAACTTCAACATCCTTCTTCTCTTCTGTCAATTCAACTTCCTTCTTCTCTTCTGTCACTTCTACTTCCTTCTTCTCTTCGGTCACTTCAACATCCTTCTTCTCTTCGGTCACTTCAACTTCCTTCTTCTCTTCGATCACTTCAACTTCCTTCTTCTCCGCTTCTTCTGCGGGCTCCTTGACGATGTCTGGCTTCTTCTTCTCTGGTTCTGGCTTGGGCGCGGTTAGTTCATGCTTGTTGAGCGCTTCTTGAACAAGCTTCTTGAGTTCATCAAGGGCTTTCTTCTGCGCCTCGGGGAGGTCGCCGACGACGTTGGTCTCCTCCTTGAACGAAACCGATTCGGAAATCTTGTCTTCAACAGCGGTCTGGGCCTTCTCCAGGGTTTCAGTTTCAGGTTGAGCTTCGGTGGTGGGCGGTTTGACTTCAGGTTCAGGTTGAGGTTCAGGCTGAGGTTCGGTGGTGGGTGGGTTGTCAACAGGGACAGGGTCGACAAGAGGGGGCACTTCCTGAGGAGGAGGTGGGTTTTGGGGTTCTTGAGCCATGGAGGATTGAAGGGTGGTTGTTGTTATTGTGGTTATTGTTGAACGGTTGAGGGAAGAAAAAGAGGAAGATGGATGGGTGGGTGTGAAGAGAAAGTGATTATGTTATGCTGTTTGATGCTTGAAACCAGTCTGTCATGCCAGCAGATACACCACTTTCTTTCTCATTTCGTGGGTCCCTTCTCCCCTTAATCATTCTTCTCTCTCTCTCTCTCTCTCTCTCCATTCAACCCAATCCAAACAATCTATTCTAAAACTTACCCAACAATATTTTTTAGTTTCAAATTAATAATCATACATAATATCATCCTTCACTTCTCTCCTCTCACAACCAACATTGCTTCTAACCTAATCAATAACATCATTTCAAAAACTACTGCTATCACTCCAACATTTTCAAAGTTTCGTACCAATTTATAACATATAACCGAATGAAAATTTCATATGTAAAATTAAATTAAATTTAAAAATTCACTTCTTAACCTTCAATATTCTAATAGGAGAAGCTGCGGTGAGTTATAGATAGCACAACTATGCATGACGCCACAACAACACTCAATTTCAAAGTTCCGAAGCCATGCCAAAGCTAAAGTTGCAGAGAAGGCCCAAACCAAAACCAAATCCATCATCAATCAGAATCCACTTTTTTTTTTTCTAATATCCTTCCTCTTTGCTACTTTTTACATTATTTTAAACAAAAATTTCTAAAACTTTACTTTTGCTACTACTCACTATGCCCAATTTACAACCCAATTTTATATGTCTCGCAGTTTATTAAAAAATAAAACGTTTTTGAAACAAGTTTAGAAAAACACATGTTTGTACAGAGGTTGTAATAAAAATACATTGATCATTATTGTTGTATTGCTGCTATCTCTGTCGTTTAGGGAATAACTTGAACGACAAAGCAGATTAGAATGGTTGACTTTTGAGCAATCAACTGTTGAAGATGGTGCCATCCAACACTATAACCTCTCACAACCCATTCTCAGCCCACCATTTTTATCAAATTCAACATATTTTATGTTTTAATTTATCAATTTGAACATATTTAATGTTTTAATTTATCTCAAAACTCTTTTTTTTATCTCTTTTTATGACCAGTTAAACATTATACAGTATTTATGTTAAACTCCACGAAATAGAGTAAATATTACATGATAAAAAAAAATTAAAGTTCATTGCACGCATTGATTGCTTCTTTGATAAAATCTTAAAATTGATATATTATGACATTTACAATTAATTACTAACTATTTTAAAGTTCTGAAAAAGATATTTATAACTTTACTTGTTCCTGATTAGTAACAGCCAATAACAGACCAGCATCAAACAAAAAATAGCTGTCTAAATTAAAATAAAACTAAAATATTGTATATTTCCCTTTTTTTTTTTAAAAAGGCACTTATATATAATTGAATCAAATACCATAGACATGGTTGTATTCTAACGTACAGCGTGATTAAACAAACTTCAGTATATCGAAATAATTTATAGAACAATATGCTTTTCTGTCATTTACTAAACAAATAAACCATTCTTTCTTGGTAGACACAAAAATAATAGTTTACTCACTCAATATCTTAATTGAAAAGTCAATTCATCACTGTATTCGAATAAAGCTTCTGTATTATATTCCAATAAAACAAATAAAGTTTGTAACGAATGATTCAGTTTGATTTTTCGCATCTTTCATTTTATTTATAAACTCTATGCTAGTGCAATTAATGTTTAAAACAGCTGTGTATAACCCTTGGATAATAAGGCATATATTCAGAACTATTACAACACAGGAGCGAATATTTAAATTTATATTCAGATAAAATATTTAATAGAATATTTTATCATATTAAAGAAAATAGAAAGATTAAATTGTGATTTTAAATAAACATGGGAATGAGAAGAAAGATGTAACCCTGGACACAGGCTGTGATTGGAGTGAGAGAAAAGCAAAAGAATGATAGAAACAGAGTGCTAAGTGGTTACGTGCCAAACACTAATTTCTACGTGCTTATGCTAAGCAAAAACCCATTAATATTTTTTTAATGAATACCTCTGAAACTAGAAATCGTCTAATGATTATTAATGTATTAAAATACAATCTTTCCTTTTCAACTTTCTTCTCTTTGTTTTTTAGTACAAATGTATTTGTTTCCCTTTCTCACCTTCGTTCACTATTCTGACTTTTCTTTTCCCATCAAATCACTTTCATTTTTTTTTTAATTTAACCCTCGCAATCAAATAATATTACAATTTTAATCTTATCATCTCTTCTTACGTACGCATAAAACCCATTTCTTAACACGCAACCCATTATTCATACCACTAATTCTGAAACCCAATTTAAAAGTAATTTTTAAATATATTTGGTCAACAAACATGATCGGTTATATATATTTTATCATATGGGTTATGGTTTATAAATATGGTTATCGAGAGATTGTGGTTCTATATGGTTATAGAATATTAGTTTTATACATATAAGATCTTAGATATTATTTTAATTTCAAAATCTTAAGACAATATTGTTATGGTCTTTATTTTTATCTAGTGTTTAACTTTATCTTTTTTTATCTAATGTGAGACTTTGACTCACACTTGGATTATTCCCGATAAAACAAAAACTCGACGAAAGTTTAAAATTATACAGAAAACAACTAATTATCTCTTATGTTTTCAAGTTTTAACTTTGAGAAAATTATACAAACGTCAACATTTTTAATCAATATAAACTTGTTTAATTAAACGATATGGTGGTTCGTTACTTTCAAAGCTCAGAATTCAAAACGCACGACGTGATTAAATAAAATCGTAAAATCGTAATCTGTCGTAATTTTTAAGACGAGAAGTTATAAAAAGTAATAATTATATACATAAAATTATAATCAAATAATATCATTTTGTCTCCTTTCATACTTTCAAATGGCTAATAAATCAATCTTAACAAAAACTTTCAATTCAATTAATTAACCTAATAAAATTTAACCATTTCGGTATAACTTAAAAACCTCATTAGTTTAAATTATTTTGCAATTAATTTTCATAAACACACACCTTTATAGAACTTGTGATTTAAATTTATTAGTTTAGAGTTTAGACAATGAAACACTAATTAACATCTTTATTGATTAAACATCAGAATTAGACTTAGCCATCATCTAACTAATTCTTTCTTTTCCATAGTTACAAATAAAAGTATATTTTATATAGATAAAACGCAAACAATAAATATTTATTGTGTGAGAAAAACAAACTAACATGTAGAAACAATTCATTGTAATGAAGATGATATTTTACTAAGCAAATTAACACTACCACAATATGTATAAAAGAACTCATTGTATTACACAAAAGTTTTCATTAAATGTAACCACCGTAACCTAAAAGGACAAAACGTCACAAAAATAAAAGTAAAAGATAAGTTTTCAATCAACTTTGAAGATATTTCAATTCCAATAATCATATCCAGTATATTATTTTTCTTAAAATTTATCTTCTAAAATATACGGTAAATAAATAATAAATATATAGAAAAAATAAAGTTTAAATATTCTTTTAATCCCTATTTTTTTTGTTTAATTTGGTATTTGTTATCTGTCAATTCATTTTTTTTCTTCTTATTTTTTATTTTTTTAAATAATTTTAATTATTTATTTTTTTAATTTAAAAAATATCTACATGTAAACTATGTGTCAATTTGTGATTGTGTTAATTTTTTTTTTCAATTTAATCCCCTAATTCATTATTTTTGTTAAAATAAAGCAATTTTATCATTTCTGAATTGAGGTCAAATTTAATTTTTATATAAATATTATACTAATATTTTAATTAAAATTGACATTTTTATTAATTAAAATTTATTTTTTATACCATTTGCATTGGTTGACAATCCACTTTTAAAAATGATTTGGTCATTAAAAAATGTTAAAGATTGAATGGTAAAATAATGGATATAAAAAGTGTGTAAAAATTTGTTGCTTGTAAAAACAATCGTACCTTTCAAATGATCTCAAATAAAATGGATCAACCTTAATATGCTTTAGTGCATGCATGAAAAACACGATTTGAAAAAAAAAATGTCAAAACCTGTTTAACTATTGTCACAAATAGATACATAGATGTCAAATTATTGACACCAAGAGACTACAGCAATGATTTAGGTTAAGTTGTAACTAACAATGACCTGTTATTATGATAAAAAATAGTAAGGTACTTTCTACACTAAAAAAAAAAAAAAAAAAAAAACACACCAACATAAGTAACCCACAAGAGAACAATAAAAGAGGAAATGACTTAGTCTGAACCACAAAACACTGTCCTTGGAAAACAAAATACCTTAAAAAAGCATAAATAGAACAGTAATTATTAAATACTCCCCTTGACACAGCTAGCCACCCATGAGAAGGTACTTTTCTCTAAACTTAACTTCAACCCTTTACTCTCCCTTTTGTAACAGTGAAACATGGGGTGTATGAGGAGGGAATTGGATGGCGTTGTACTTGAGCTTTTTAATCAAACTCTGCAAGTAGACAAGTAGCCATTTCTTACAGTTAGAGGGATTTATTCATCTTTCGATCGTGTGAAAGACCTTTTTATTCAACTCAAACCCTCTAAAGGATGATTTTAGAGTCTGAATGCTTTAGGTGGTGGTGACTGTTTGACACCCTTCTCGTTGGCTCTCATTCTTAAGGGCTAGACTGGCTCAATTCATACAATAAAATAGTCATTACTCTTAATTCACTGTTGATCAGGTCGGTTCAAGGACCAAATGTAAAAGTTTTAAAAACAAGTCCTGTATATTTTGAAGTTGATTGTCCAATTTAGAAGTCCAAATACAGCAACAGGTTCAATCAACAAGGGGTTTATATGCACAATCAAAATATAATTTTCACCCCATATAGTGATGAGAAAGAAGGACTGAACATGATAGAAGAATTGACTATTGTGGCCTGATACCTTTGTTATTGTAAATGTAAGATTTTGAAAAGCAAGTGAAGAGGGCCAATCCCATAACACTGAGAGCAGCAAGTAGCCAGTAAAAGTAATCAAGATGCGCCTTGTTCAGATTATTAGCAAACCAACTGTCATCTCCGTCTTTACCTGTCACATTCTCTATCACGGAAATCAGAAAGCCGCTTATAAAGCTCCCAACACCAAATATGCTCAAGTACAGAGCAAGACCCACGCTTCTTAGTTCATTTGGGACCTGGTCATAGAAAAACTCCTGCAGACCAACCATGGTAAAAACTTCAGAGATTCCGAACAGCATATATTGAGGAATTAACCACCATATACTCATCGGAACAGTTGCGTTAGGTTCATCAACAACACCAGACTCTTGAGCTGTTTTCAATCTCTTGGTCTCAACAAGGGCTGCAAATACTACAGTGAATACTGATATAAAAATGCCAGTCCCAATTCTTTGCAGCATTGTGATGCCTGAGGGTTTGCCAGTGATAGCTCTCGCCGCTGGCACAAATAAGCGGTCATAGATGGGACTGAAGAGAACAATGGCCGTAGTCGTAAATGTTTGAAGAGAAGCAGGAGGTATATCAAAGCCGGGTAATAGTGTTCTCTCCAAAGTAACCCCTTGCTTAGTAAAGAACGTTGGAACTTGAGCAAAGACTATGGCATAAACCAGAGTTGTAGCCCAAATGGGAACCAGCCTTAGTACTGCTTTAGCTTCTTCCACTTCACTTGGGCTACAACTCCCCTCTTCTATGGAACCCTCATCCTTTAACTCTAACAACGCTTTGTTAAGGAACCTGTCAATGTGCAAAACACTGTAAAGGAACTTGCACAGAGCGTAAAAACAAAACTCAAATGGGATTAAGAATGCCAAAGAAACAAACAGAAACTAGCATTGTGATTCTCACTCGAACTGTTCAGAACTTTGATGAGGAAGTATTCCATCACGTTCTGCTTTGACAGCTGTGCTTGAAGTGGTTCGCCGATTTCTCATAGCAGCGACAAATACACTGCCAATTCTGCGAAAGGCCCTTTTGTCTCGCTGCTGAATGGTAAACCTGTATGTCATTGTTCCTAACAAGAAAACAAATAATGCTACAATCATGACAATGCAAGGAATTCCAAATCCAAGAACCCAACTAAGGTTGTCTTGAATATAGTTCAAGATCGAAATAGTTGCCAAGCATCCAGCACACATAGTGAAATACCACCAATTAAAGAACGAGCTTCTATCTTTGTGCTCCTTTGGATGTTGTTCATCGAATTGATCTGCTCCAAAAGCCTGAACACATGGCTTGTGTCCACCTAGCCCAAAGGCCACCAGATAAAGGGAGATGAAAAACAAAATTACTTGCCAGCGAGGAGGAGAGCATGATTTTAATTCATTGTCGACTTCACACTCAGAGTTGGAGAGAGAAGGAAGCAAAGCTGATAGTGTTAACAGTCCTAGACCCTGTAATTCATATAAAGCCATGGATTAACATAAAGACAATGTAAGAACACAGGTTTCACAATGAAAATCCCCTCTCTTTTTTTTCGTTCACAAAATCTAATTGTGTCAAATTAAATCATCGTATCAAACTTTTACTTAATTTTCCATTGACTACTAATTCAAGCTCGCTGAGAAAAACAGAAACATAGAAGTCATTATAATGAAATCATCATATCAAACTATAACCTATTATTTAAAATAAATTATACAGAATGCATAGATGATAAAGAATGCATAATCTTTTCTCTAATTAAGTCGTTCATGGGAGAAATAAATTTCAATGATTTGGCTCCTTCAACTAAGAAAATCCTAAAATTGAAGTTCCTGTTCAAACATAGAAGGGAAGTAGAAGCTACCCCAGTCCAAACAATTAGATGGTAATAACATGGTATTGCACAGTTTTGTTTTTTTCTTTTCTGGTCTTGTCACCAAAACACCAATGAATTTAAATCTACCAAAACATATCATTATTAATTTATGAGATGGGCCTCTATTGAGGGACTGGGTTAGATCTGTTCTGCAGACCATGTTACACTCTCAAATCTATTTAAGAGAATATTAAAACCACATTTAAGAATATTCAAATATGCAGGTTTTATCCAGCTTACTGGTTTGAAAGCATTCCTTGTGTTAAAACGTATTTAAGTTGCATAAATTTTATATAGATTTAACATTACATGCTAAATCTTTTTTTCTCAGTAGAACACAGGTCAGGGTAACAACAATTTACAGACCATATTTAACGAGTTAAGCTAGATCTCTTCAATATTATTTTCAATTTGTAGAACCTACTGGCATACTTATAAATGATGAAAGGCTTAGCTTGTTTGCACCAGATTTTAACTTCAACTATGTTTGTAATTGTAGTCCAAAAAAAAACAAAGTTGCTACCTCAATACACAGTTAAGCAACAAGAAGTTTATACTTTAATTGCAATAGCAATTTTATAGTAACTCATGAACTTGTTTTATTTGTTTTAAGTCAAAAACCAAAGTACAAAAATGACATTTTCGTAATATTAAAGATTATACGATTTTTAACTTTTTGAAATGTATTACACTTTTTAATAATCAAATGAATAAATTAAATGCATTAGCATTACTTTGTAAATATGAATCTGTTAACTGAAACTAGTTTAACACAGTCTCTAAAAAATGTAAGAGAAATATAAAAGTGTAAATTATTATTATTATTATTATTATTATTATTGAAAGGGAAGATAAAACTAAAAATATGTTTAACATGTTCGTGTAAAAAAAAAAGTTATAGTTATACTAAATCCAATTAAATAAAAGATAAAAAAAAAAATTAGAGTGCGGGAAACTTTATAAATTCTTCAAGACACAAGTGTAATTTTTAACTATTTGTAATTTCAACTATATTTTCAATTTCTTAACTTTAATTTTGAATTTTTTAACTTTAATTTTGAAGAAGTTTTTAAGACTAAACAGTCAAGTTAAATGTTATCTTGAAATTCAAAATCAAATAACAGTATAAAGAATGTAATAAAAATAAAAAGTATTTTAAAAAATATACATATTTATTTTTATGATAATTAAAAACTTTAATTAGATTCACTAACTAATACTTGCAATTATTACAATTAATAAAACCTGTTATATAGTCCTGACACATAAGAAAAAGTTGACTGTTTGAATGTGAGTAACATTTGGAATTGATAGCATAGAACAGTATGCTGGAGATAGTAAAAGTTCCGGTCGTGGTACACCTAACATATTAAGGTCAATAATAAATACATTACAATCATTTCATTACTTTCACTTATATTTTAATGATAAACTAATATAACTTTTAAGGATTAAAAGGATTTTCTTTACCTATTTATGTTATGTTAGGTTTCCCATGTACTTAGTCCTTGAGGGAAAAATGAATTTAGATCACGTCTCATTATTTTAATGATTTATTTATTACATGGTTACAATAAAACTAATTAACTTATTATTGTATTAATTTAGATATTCACTTTTTTTTATTTTAATTGTTAAATTTAGTAATGAACATAAATTCTTGAAATTTATTAAACATGACCTTAACTTTAAATAGAATGAGATTCAAATATAAAATAGCACTATGATGTTATTTGGGCCTAATTAGAGTGATTTGGGCTGACTGACAGATGAGCTCTGAGCCCAGTCAGCAATGATTTAAATAAAATAAAACAAAATATCTTGCGATGAATCATTAGGATGAAAGATTTAAATAAAATAAAACAAAATATCTTGCGATGAATCATTAGGATGAAAGTGGTGGCTGTGAGGTGTAGCATGTGTTGTATGAGTATGAAAGACGAAATGCTGAATTAGGACAAAATAGCGAATTGAAAGGTAGAAAAGTAATAGGGCTTAGTGGGTGGTTTTGTTATAATTTGTTGATTAAATTATACTTTTAGTCCTCATTTTCGTAGCAAAATTTGAATTTGGTCCCTTAATTAATTTTTATCTCAATTTGGTCCCTATTTTGAAAAATTTGACCCAATCAAGTCCTTTCCGTTAGTGATGAAGTAACGGTGTTAAATGGGATGCCACGTGTCAGCTTCTGGATTTTTTGGATTTTTTTATTTTTATTTTTATTATTTTTTTATTTTTTATTAATTTTTTTAAAATTTTTAAAAAAATTAAAATTTTGCCACGTGTCAAACTGACATCGTGCCATGTGGTAGTGACAGTGTCACGTGGCAGTGACAATGCCATGTGTCACTATTTGGGAGGTGTCATTTTCTCATTCTCAATTTGGTCCCTCTATTTTATTTTTTGTCTCAATTTAGTTCCAATTTTTGTAAAAATTATGCAATTTCGTCCCCTCCAAATTGAAACAAAAATTATAAAATGTTATACAAATATTTTATTAAATGATTTTTTTATTCAAATTAATATTTTTAATATATATTTTCAATAAAACCAAGTTTCTTTAAATTTATTTCACATTAAATTTTACTTAAAATTGTTTTCAAATTTTAAATTTATTTATTTTTTATTGTTACATAAACTAATTAATTTTTCTTAAATCATATAATTGTTATTTTTATACTAACTAAAATATTTGTATAGAAATTATTGAATTTTACACATTTTAAAAATATGCAATTATTTAAAATATAAATTCAAATAAAAAACAATATTAAAGTACAATGTAATAAAATATCAATATAATTTATGAATTTTTTTATTAACATTATTTTCTATTAACAACTTTAAAACAATTTTAAATAAAGTTTAACGTAAAATATAAATTAAAATAAACTTAATCTTGTTAAAAATATTTACTTGAAATATCAATTTCGATAGAAATATTTGTGTTTATTTATATAGAAATTAATTTTGGTTTCAATTTGGAGGGGGACGAAATTGCATAATTTTTGCAAAAATTGGGACTAAATTGAGACAAAAAATAAAATAGAGGGACCAAATTGAGAATGAGAAAATGACAACTCCCAAACAGTGACACGTGGCACTGTCACTGCCACGTGGTACTATGTCCACTTGACACGTGGCAAATTTTAATTTTTTTAAAAATTTTTAAAAAATTAATAAAAAATAAAAAAAAAGTTCAAAAAATAAAAAAATAAAAAAAAAAATTCAAAAAATCCAGAAGCTGACACGTGACACCTCATTTAACACCGTTACTTCACCCCTACGGAAAAGACTTGATTGGATCAAATTTCCCAAAATAGAGACCAGATAAAAAATAATTGAGGGATCAAATTCAAATTTTACTAACGAAAATGGGGACTAAGAGAATAATTTAACCTAATTTGTTTGAACACATCTTATGGTTAAAATGGTGTAAGATAAATAAAAAAAGTAAAAAAAATGAAGAGGAGTAAGTGAGTGAGTGAGTGAGTGATTGACCAGGATGTAGACGAGGGAAGCGAGGATGATGGTGCGGTAGCGGCCGAGACGAGAATCTGCAAGGAAAGCGCCGGCGAGTGGAAGCAATGAAGAGGTTCCCGACCACACGTTGACGTTCTCTGCGGCGGTGGCGGTGCTCTGATGGAGAGGCCCTGTGAGATACGATATCAAGTTCCCCTGAATCCCGTAATACGCAATCCTCTCCGCCACTTCCACGCCTGATTCCATTTTCACACATGTTACACGCTTTCTTAATTCAACTTTAATTAATCACTGCCTTGCCTTACCTATGATAAACCAAGCGGATCTCCACGACCCAGATTTGGATCTCACGGCGCATCCACCTCTGTAGTCAACCGCACCATCCACCACATCATCCCTATGCTCCTCCTCCTCCTCCTCTTCTACTACCACCACTTCTTCCGACCCATTCCCCATCCTTCTGATCTCTTAACCTTACTTTCTCACCCTTTTCTTCTCCCCTCTTCCTAATAAATACCACTCACCGCTTCCACATAATAAGTCCTTCCATTTATCACACTCAATTCATTTCTAAATAAAAATAATCTAATTCATTTTAGTCTAAAATACCTAATCATTACAATAATAAAATGACAAAAAAAAATGTTATATCTGATCTTGGAAGACAAATAATTGATTAAAAATGACATTTTTCTCTTTCACTCTCCATAATTGATTAAAAAATAAAAATAGAAACACTGTCTCTGATGTGATAAACTGTATTCACACACTGTAGCTTTGTTTGACTCCGTCTAGTTTGGTGAATTCGGTTGTGCACGCAAGAGATTATTTGGGCAAAGGGCAAGTTCAACTTTTGTTTGGTACGGCAACTGAAGAAACACACACATCTATCTGTTTGAGAACAAACCTGAACCAATGAAGTGGAAAATTAGTATTATTTTCACATTTCAAATATTTCCTAGGGTTAAAATTGAATTTCACCTGTGAGAGAGGATGAAAGTGAAGGTGAAGGTGAAGGGTGGGTCCCTGGCAGTGCAGAAGTTTGCGGGTGAAGTGGATTGGAGGAGAGAGATGGAAGGTGAGGTCCAATCCACTAGTCCACTAGTCCACTTGGAGAGAACAGAGGCTGTGTTCTGCTATGCTCTGCTCCACCACAGAGCACACAACACAATCACTCTATCCTCTATAACAATCAACCGCCGAGGATCAAGGTAAACCTGCAGAGGAGAGGGCCATGCAACCCAAATCCGCCGCCAGACTCTCCAGCTTCCGCTCAACTCCGGCCTCCTGGTTAGAATCAGTTCTTTTGAAAGAGGAGGACGAAGAAGAAGAAGTAGAAGAAGAAGAAAGCCAAGAAGCTGAAGAAGAGCCCTTGAGCTTTACCCAGTTGCTTTCTACAATCGCAGCTCCCTCTCCTTCCCAACGCTATGACACACAGGATTACCCTCCCACCCCCATGCCCGTGCCCATGTCCATCCCCAATTCTATCGCAACCAAGGTGCTTTCACCTTCTCCCTTCTATTATTCCTTCTGTGCCTTATCAGCTCCTCTTAATAATGCATGTGTGTGCTCAGGAACTTTATGCTTCTGCATCTGACATCAAAATGGACACCATGTTCACGTTTGAGGACTCGGTACCCTGTAGAGTTCGGGCAAAGCGCGGCTGTGCTACGCATCCCAGGAGTATCGCCGAAAGGGTTCGCAGGACTCGTATCAGTGACCGCATCAGAAAGCTTCAAGAACTTGTTCCAAACATGGATAAGGTTCTACTTCCGTCGTCTTATCTTATAACGTTATTTCATTTTTAAACCCCTTATCTGCTGCATCTATTTCACCATTCGCACACCTTATAGGAAAAAAACCCAAGCATTCTCCAAAATAGTGATATATATGACTGCTGGAATCCAAATTAAAAGAAACCAGTTGTTTGTGTAAACCAAGCATGTCAGAAGTAGACTACAAGGGACTAGCATGATCTGTAATGATCACTGGATTGTGATCTTAACCAAACCTACTCTGAATTTCTGTTATGCAGTAATAGTATCTGAACTCTGAACAAAAGCACCATATCCGCTTAGCCACTATTTTCCTTTTTATTTAAGATTAGGAATTCGCTAAGCATTTTTTTCTGAGTAACCAGTTAAGGGATCGAAAGTAAAAAACTATTATGAAAAGGGACCTAATTATTGTTTCAATAACTCAGACCATTTCATACTAGTTAAGTATCTAACAGAGTTTATTAAGTGCTCCTTATCGGGGCCCTGGGTACTCAATAACAAAACCCTCAAAATTAATGTAGTTTTTGGAATTGATATTAGATGTTATTCATTGTGAATAAACCAATAATTGGATGAATGCCAGAATTTTGTTGCATATATATTCTTTAGTTAAACCAACTTGGCCTCAATTCTCAGATGTTAGCTTCTGCTATGCATTTCTCGTTAGTTCTCCCAAGTTCTTCTAGACACTTGGAGTCAGTTAAGTAACTCCTGAACAGTTAAGTTCATCCTCATTCAGCCCTCGTATACAGATATAGTGTCTCTTGTTTTGTTTTAGTGAGAACCTATCAATAAGAGTCTTCTCTATCGTATATCTCCCTTGATTTTGGTGTCTTTCTACTTCATTGTGCTCCGTATCTCTCTTCCCTTCCATGGTTGGCTTTTTCTTAGTTAAGTCTATTAGAAAACTTCGATTTTCGCAGAAAGCGTAATGATAGAGCGGATTCAAAGTTCGTCAATGTGATAGCCTTATTTCATTCGTTTCTTTTATCCCAGAAACTAATAAAATAACTGGCTCTTGGAATAATCTAGTTCATATACCTCAATATAAATTCTGCAGTGTCTGGTTCATAATACTTCACTCCTGCATTTGGTTTTCTCCATCAGTTTTTTGAGAGTGAAGTCTTCTTCTAAGGTTAAGGTCCGTGTTTGGACTAGAGCACTCGATGGGATTCAAAACTAAGGATATGTTATGGTCATGAAAACAGCATATTACCTGGTCCCCTGATGTAATGTTTTTTCCGGTATTATTGTCAATTAGCATGGCTATTTGGAGTAAGCACTGCACACTTTCTGTGGGAGCTTTAGGGTTGGCCTGCTACCTTAGGACCTATTCACTCTACACACTATTATATAGAGGTTTCGGGAGGAAATAACAAGTAAGCTTTAAGGAGCACTGCTGATTTTGCTAACTATTGGGGCCCTCGTCTGGGGCATAATACCGGAATTTCTTCACATCATTTCCAGCTGTTATTCTCTTGCTGGATGGATTCCTGTTCCTGGTAACATCATTGGTTAAAAGCCAAAGGTTGACAGGATTTTTTTTATTATTCTGTAAAGTGATTAGGCTGCTCTCTTAAGCTATTTGATTTATTTTCTTGATGCTCTTTTCTCTCTGGTTCTTTGACGTACTCATTCTACCCCACGTTATCGCTCTCTTTCTAGCACGACCTTAATTCTTGCAAAAAAAAAAAAAGAAGATATTTTTGTACTTGGTTTAGTTGTTTTTCTTTCATTATTTATTTATCTTTTTCAACTCAACCGTTCTTCCATTGGATAGTTCAAAAAGTAGCACAACTGATACTTAACAATCCTTGACAAGAATATGTATTCAAACATGTTCGGAAAGCTCCATTTATATTATGTTAAATGTAAATATTGGAGTTCGAGTTTACTTTCATTTTAATGATTCTTTGGGTGGTAAATGAGTTCGTAGCTGTGTTTAATGTGGCGCTGCTTTTGCTCTTGTAGCAAACAAACACTGCAGATATGTTGGATGAGGCGGTAGCTTATGTCAAGTTTCTACAAAAACAAATTGAGGTACTCTTCTTTGAGTGGCTGCTATACGCTTGTAACTTTAATTTCGCTCTGGAGTTTTCTCACACAGTATGTTGATGATAATCTCTCATAGCCCTTGAGGTTTTGACTAACTTTCATGAACTGAGACTCTTGAAACACTGCAGGAACTGACAGAGCACCAACGGAGATGCAGATGTATGGTTCAAGAATAAAATGCTGAAAGTACATGCAGTGGTTGGCCGCTGAAGATTTATTTTATGAATTATCAGATTTTTTGGTGATCAAGCAGACACTGCAGACACTCCGGTTGCTAATTATATATTTTTTAAACTCTCTGGATGCCATAAAGGGATGCTAATTATATTTTTTTAATATCGCTGGATAAATTAAAAGATGCATACAGACATGTTGGGGGCGGCATAGGTTGTATATCTAAAAAGTAGAAACTGTCCGACAAGCTTGTGAATCCTTGGCTATTTGTCTACGAAGAATACTGTCTGATGTAGTTAAGATGCACTGTCAGTTAAATAATGATCCACTCTTGAAAGATTTTGTCTCTATCTAAAGAATTATGTCGGTCAGGAATTTAATCAGTTGGCAGTGTAAATGTTTCTTATATTGTAAAAAATATATTATTTAACTGTCCAATGAGTCAATAATTACATTCACGTAATTATAGCTAATTTTGACTTAAAAGAAGGAAATAACGCCTTAATGGAGATAATCATTTTTCTGTAACTATAGACGATATTATGCACATGCTTGTCGACACAAATTAAACATACTTCATTGCAAGGAGTGTTAAACCCTAAACAGTGTATTGATAAACCTGAAACATAGAGACGGGAGTATTTGCAAATATGAACACATGATAAAAAGAAAACAAGACAGAAAACAAGGATTACTACAAAAGGTAATTTGCATGGCTTAGCAAGGGGTGTGAAGGCGTTGAGCCAAATAAACTAGATGCCATGTGAGAGACATGAGATTGAGGATGTTTAGGAGAGAGGAATAGGAATTCAGTTTCTTGAGCTTGTCGTTGAGCTTGATTATTCTTGATCTCACTGCATCGTGTTCTGCGCTGCTGGAAGGCCCTTTAGGATCACCTGTGCGTGGATGCTCTGTTCTGCCACGCTCACCAATCACACCATCTCTAATCACATCATCTCTGCCTCTTCCTTCCTCCTTTTCTATTTTTATCCTTTCGAACATCAGCTGAACGATGAGGAGAAAACAAAAAATTTAATCAAAACTTTGAAGGATGTGAAGATAAGAGAATGGAGAAGAAATGTGACGCGTACCTTGGTGGCCCGAGGCTCCAAGTAAAGAGAATTGAAGAAAAGAGTGGCCAGAGAGGCGAGAAGGTTATATGCTTGCAATGCATGAGACTTGTTGGAGAGCAGAGTGTTTGTATTACCGAAAACATGTCCAAACAGAGCCACCCCAACGCTATAAGCCATGGCCCTGAAATAAACAGGGTAGATTTTACTCTGCACCACTGCGAACTGGTGCCTCGCCATGGCCCTCGACTGCACGTAGCTGGAGATAAACGTAACCCACACACACATCCCATAAGCAGTGGCAAACCCCAGCAAGTTGGCCACCCCCATCACCGAATTCAGGCTCTCCAACGATCCAAAACTGTTTTTTAATGCATCTTTGAGGCGGCGCAAAGAATCCCTGGCCTCTGTTACGTTATGAGCCACATGCTCCTTCGCTGCTTCTACAGTGTCCTCCGCGTATTCCTGCACATCACGGGCTTTATCATGCACGCTTTCCTTTGTTTTTCCAAGTGCATCGGCAACACTATCACCCACTCGCCGCGCCGCCTCCTTGTTCGCCGCAACCTTCTCCTTCTTCTTCTGGAGGGCCTCTTGAGCCTTATCCTTGGTCTTCTCCATGGCATCCGCGATTCTGTGCTTGCATTTTCCGTAGGCATCGCAAATGAGCTCCTTAGGGGCATGCAGAAAAGCCCCATCTTCCGGTTGTGAAATGCCCTGACCGACGTTAGGGAGAACGGAGGCAGCCTCTCTGATCCTGTCTTTGGCGTTGTCTAGAACGTGATGGTTATGTGTGGGTTGCTCTGGGGAGATTGAGATTTTGGTGTTGTGATGGCCATCTTGGTCGTATTCAACCACCACAACTCTGTGGCCTTCTCTGACAATGGTGCTGGCTCCTTGCTTCTGCTGCGGCCCTGGAGCGGGAGACAGTACCGCCGATGCGGCCAGTGAAGTGATGACCAGACTCACCGCGAAAACATTCAACATTATTGTTGTCGGAAGTTGTTGGTTGGTGTGTTTTGGGATTGGTTGTTCCGTTTTAAGTGGCATTGGACTCGGTGGGGGTTAAAGCCACGTTGCATGCTGAAACAGAATCAGGTGCCGCCACCTGTCATACGCTTTTGCCACTTGTCCACCTACCCCTCCTTCGTGTCGCCATATAAGGACCCTGTTTGCTTCCACCACCTCTCTACAACCTTCTCTTTTCTACTCCATTCCATTCCATTCTCATCGGATATTTATCAAACACTTCACCGGCACTTCGATCCGTGCAACGGATAATTATAAACTAACTTTTACAGCGACACTGATACACTAATTTTAAACTGCATGTACATTTGAGAATATAAGGAATGAGAGGGACTTTAATAGTTGTGATAGTACTTTTTCTTCGGTGTCGGTGATATTTGACTGTTTCCAAAGCTATGTGCCTCTGGACTTATCTTATGAAGACAACATTTTAATCACGCAATACAGCAAATGGAAGAGAAAGAAAGGAGATTGATATCATAAATGTTTTTACTGCTTCTCTTTTTGAATTTGACCTTTAAACACATCTTAGCTATTACACACCGCCATTTTAGATTCGCTTAATCATTACATACACATCTTAAAACAACATAAATCTCAGTCTTCACTTAATAAGAAATACTTAATAAAAATGTTGATTTGTTAATAAAAGTATTATCTGTTTCTCTAATAATATCATATTAAACATTCTTTTTTAAATTTAATTAATAATTTAGTTAGAAAAATAAAGAAGTTAAGAGTGAAGTCATGACACTCAAGTCGAAATCTGGATTTACCTTTGAAGGAAAAACATGAAAGGATTGGAGAAATGCAATGGGTAAATTTGATAAAGGAATTTGAAGTTGGAAGTATGGAAGAATCTAAAACAGAGAAATTTCAAAGAAATTGTTGTGTAGTAGCAGTTCGACAAGGAGGTGTAAAAGATAGAATCATCTATTACTTATCTACTGTACTTGAACTTGTATACACTATCATCGATTCATAATGACTTTTCTCCCCTTACTCTATATTAGTCCTTTACTATCTCTGATTGCAGAATTATCACTTTATTTTCAAAACGTTTGTTATCTTCCACTGAAAAGGAGATCTATGTGCCGAATATAAATTAAGTGTAATAGAAAGAATGGATTATGATTAATTAAAAATTCATTTTTATGATTAAAATCATTTTTTCGACAATGCTGACACTACTTTTATTCTATGTACGGTATGATAATAGTTAACCGCTTACGTATTGGAATACAATATGATAATGGTTAATTGTTCACGTGTTGAACAAAATATTAACAAAATATAATATTAAGAATATAAGGAAGCAGAAGCAGAAAAGGTTTAACGAGAGAGATGAGTTGTAAAAAAACATTTACAGGGATGAAAAACAACAAATAAATAAAATGAAATGAAGTGAAAAAGGGAAAAAGAGGAGAATGAGAAATTGACATGCACGTTTGGAAGTGGAAAAGAGAAAAGTTAGTTTGGGACCATGCGTTTGCATTTATTTGCATATGCATATGCCAAAACCAAACCTCCCCACTTTGAACCTTCTTTTGATCTCTGAAAGCAAAAGCAAAAAACGTAGGCAGCAGTATATACTACTTAGCATCACCGCCACCACCAAAACCACCATTATTGTTTTGCCCAACTTTAGGAGAAAGCAGACTTAACTCCTTTGAAAGGGAGATTTCTGCTTTTGCATCTTTCAAATTATTTATTAAACATTGCACTACTTCAGTGTTTTGGTAGCTTCTCTATGGCCCACCACCATTATTATTATTTTAAAATCATCCACCCAAACTTTATCTCCATCTTCAACCTCACCCCATTTCATTAATAATCCAAAGCCAACGACAACCCATTATTAATATTTATTTAACTCTCAGTGAGTAAAAAAACGCAGGTGTGCATGTTTTTGGGGAGAAAGTTAAATAAATAAAGATTAGGATGTTGTTAATATTGTGTGTGGACATAGAAAGTAGGGAGCCAGTAGAATATCTCCCCCGAAGAAAAGGCACATGAAAGAAGGGGCCACCACACCAAACAGCAATAGCAATAGCAACAATAGCAGTAGCAATTGCAATAGCATGTCCAACACATATCCCATTTCTTTCTCTTTCTAACAAATCTTTCTGTCTTCACACTCCAAATCAGCAGAGCCTATGCATATCTCATTCATCACCTCATCACCTCATCACCGCTCACACTCAAGATCATAATTGAATTATTGGAGCATCACAGCACCATGAACAAGCTGGTGGTGGAGGTTGTGGATGCAAGCGACCTCATGCCCAAAGACGGGGAAGGCTCAGCCAACCCCTTTGTGGAGGTGAAGTTTGATGAGCAGCAGCAGGCTACTGAGACAAAGCACAAAGACCTCAATCCTTATTGGAACCAGAAGCTGCTGTTCCACATCGATAACCCGAGAGATCTTGCGTACAAGACAATTGAAGTGGTTGTATACAATCGCAATGATCGGAACCACAACAATTTCCTCGGAAGGGTGAGACTTTCCGGCTCTTCCATCCCTCTGTCGGAGTCCCAGGCCCATGTGGAACGCTACCCACTTGAGAAACGTGGCCTCTTTTCAAACATCAGGGGCGATATTGCTCTCAAGTGTTATGCGCTGCATGATCCTCTTCCTTCTCAACCTCAGGACGCCGGCGGCGATCCTTCTGCTGCTTCTGAACAGCATCGCGCTCCTCCTCCGGAGGCGGAGGAGGATCAGCACACTCCCTTGCAAGAAATAAACCCCAACATGGTGGCGGAGGAGGAAAGCGTGGTTGGTGAAGGGGAGGAGAAGAAGAAGAAGAAGATGAAAAAGAAAGAAAAGGAAGTGAGGACTTTTCACTCTATACCTGCTGCGGCTGCTGCAGCGAAGGCACAGTTCCAGGCACAGTCGCAGGCGGCAGCGGAAACGGTGAGGAGGGCTGACTTCGCGAAGGCTGGACCACCGAATGTGATGATGATGCAGATCCCAAGGCAAAACCCCGAGTATGGACTGGTGGAGACAAGTCCTCCTCTGGCGGCTCGCTTGCGGTACAGAGGAGGGGACAAGATATCGACCACCTACGACTTGGTGGAACAGATGCATTACTTGTACGTTAATGTTGTAAAGGCAAGGGATCTCCCCGTGATGGATATCACGGGCAGCCTTGACCCTTACGTGGAAGTCAAGCTGGGTAACTACAAGGGCCTCACCAAGCACCTGGACAAGAATCAGAACCCCGTTTGGAAGCAAATCTTTGCCTTCTCCAAGGAGAGGTTGCAATCCAATTTGCTTGAAGTGACGGTGAAGGACAAGGACATTGGCAAAGATGATTTTGTTGGGAGAGTTCTGTTTGATCTCACCGAGGTTCCTCTTCGGGTGCCCCCAGACAGCCCCTTGGCCCCTCAGTGGTACAGACTGGAGGACAAGAAGGGCCAAAAAATTCACAACAATGGCGAAATCATGCTTGCAGTTTGGATGGGAACACAGGCCGACGAGTCCTTCCCGGAGGCCTGGCACTCCGACGCTCACAACGTCAGCCACTCCAACCTTGCAAACACCCGCTCCAAGGTATATTTCTCACCCAAGCTTTTCTATCTTAGAGTTCAAGTCATCGAAGCTCAGGATCTTGTTCCTTCCGATAAAGGAAGAGCCCCGGACGCTGTTGTTAGAGTACAGCTCGGGAACCAGATGAGATTCACCCGTCCTTCTCAGATGAGAAGCACCAACCCGGTTTGGAACGACGAGCTCATGTTTGTGGCTGCCGAGCCATTTGAGGATTTCATCATTGTGACTGTGGAGGACAAAGTAGGTCCTAGTGCTGAAATATTAGGAAGGGAGATCATATCAGTTAGAAGTGTTCCACCCAGACACGAGACCAGCAAGCTCCCTGATTCTCGTTGGTTCAATTTGCACAGGCCCAGTGCTGTCGGTGAGGAAGAAACGGAGAAAAAGAAGGAGAAATTCTCGAGCAAGATTCACCTACGAATGTGTCTGGAGGCCGGGTACCATGTGCTGGATGAGTCCACGCATTTCAGCAGCGATCTTCAGCCATCCTCCAAACATTTGAGAAAGAAAAACATTGGCATCCTCGAACTCGGGATACTGAGTGCCCGCAATCTGGTGCCCCAGAAGGCCAGGGAAGGTAGGACCACCGATGCTTACTGTGTGGCCAAGTATGGCAACAAATGGGTTCGAACCAGAACTCTGCTTGACACTCTGTCCCCTCGATGGAATGAGCAATATACGTGGGAGGTTTATGATCCATGCACTGTCATCACAATTGGGGTTTTTGACAACCACCACATCAATGGGAGCAGTGATGCAAAAGATCAGAGAATTGGAAAGGTGAGAATCCGGTTATCAACTCTGGAAACTGATAGGGTGTACACTCATTTTTATCCTCTGCTGGTCCTCCAACCCAATGGCCTGAAGAAGAACGGAGAGCTTCACTTGGCCGTGAGATTCACATGCACTGCTTGGGTGAATATGGTAGCACAGTATGGCAGGCCTTTGCTTCCGAAAATGCATTATGTCCAACCCATACCTGTGAGGCACATAGACTGGCTCCGCCACCAGGCCATGCAGATTGTGGCAGCTCGGCTATCCAGAGCTGAGCCACCCCTTAGGCGTGAAACAGTTGAGTATATGCTGGACGTGGATTACCATATGTGGAGTCTAAGGAGAAGCAAAGCCAATTTTCACCGCATAATGTCGATCCTGAGAGGAGTTACAGCTGTTTGCAAATGGTTTGATGACATCTGCACCTGGAGAAACCCAATCACAACCTGCCTTGTTCACGTCCTCTTCTTGATACTGGTTTGCTACCCGGAACTCATATTGCCCACCATTTTCCTTTACTTGTTTGTAATTGGGATTTGGAATTACCGGTTCAGGCCGAGGCAACCACCCCACATGGATGCCAGGTTGTCACAGGCAGAAACTGCCCACCCAGATGAACTGGACGAGGAATTTGATACTTTTCCGTCCACAAAACCTTCAGATATTGTGAGAATGAGGTATGACAGATTGCGGAGTGTGGCGGGTAGAGTACAGACTGTGGTTGGAGATCTGGCTACTCAGGGAGAAAGAGCTCAAGCCATACTAAATTGGAGAGACTCGCGGGCAACATCTATCTTCATCATCTTCTCCCTCATATGGGCCGTATTCATTTACATTACTCCCTTCCAGGTAGTGGCAATTCTCGTAGGCCTGTACATGTTACGTCATCCTCGGTTTAGGAGCAAGATGCCTTCAGTACCAATTAATTTCTTCAAGAGATTGCCTTCCAGATCAGACACCCTTATATGATGATACGTTTTGCTTTTTCTCCTTTTATCAAATTATTGTGGACAAATAATGATGTATGTATGAATAAACAGAGCTACACAATTACACGTTCGTAAATTAAAGAGGGTAGAGCAAACATGTGCATAGTCCCCCTCCAATTTCAGTAGCAAATGCACACTTTCATTGTATGAAGGTATATGTACATCCCAAAACTTCAGTTTCAGCTACGAAAAATAAATATTTCTTCATGCCCGTAACAGCTTTATTTGAACTTTCTGCTGCTTTTGAACATGTAAAGTAATGGCTAGTCTCGATGAACTAAAAGCAATATACATGTCAAACGGGATAACTTCATGTCAAACGGGATAACTTTCACTACGAGCCGAATTGAAAATAAGTAAACTTAATTCTGCTCACTTTATAGATTGAAAATGAGTAAATCCGATTTAACTCACTTCATAAAGAGTTAGAAATTTTGTAATCTAACTCAATTCACCATGAATTGGTGGGTTAAATAGATTGACTCACCAATACACATAAAAAAAATATTTATGTATTATTTTTAAATATTCATATATTTAAATAATTTTTTAAACAATCCATAAGATGATAATCACAATAGAAGAACCAATATTTTCATCATACTCACCACCAATATATAATGAATTATTTCTAAGAAAATATCCATATAATTCAAGAATACATGACTAATATTACACATTTTCTGTCATGTTATTCAACAAAATATAAATAAAAAAATTACACATTTTTGTCATACTCATATAAAAAAAGAAAGTATAAGACAGTTAATTGAATAATTTACTATAAAAATTATAATTAAATATTAAAGCATCAACGTATATAACTTACCAATCAAATTAATTAAACATTCAAATTATTCAAATATTATTGAAAAACATTCTAACATTTAAAAATATGAAATTTTGAACCTAAAGGGATAGTAAATACTCAATAAAAAAATTACAAAAAACTGTTGGTAAATTAAGTGAATCAACCTACTCTCAATCCGACTCAAACCCGTTTAATCTATAAGTTAAATGAGTCAGATTGAGTTCAACCCACTTCTGAAAAAACTAATTTTTTTTCTAATTTTATCTGTAATAAACCAGATTGACTCACAAATTAAAACTCATTTTGACATCTCTACAAACAAGCAATTTCGTACTCTCTCAAATATCAAAGCCCAAAATGATTTCCTATGAATCGTATCATATTAGTACAACCGACGTAAAATCTAAACTAAGATATTAAAGGGTGAGAATTTGTGGATCTATGCGAAAACACTTGATACAGCTTGTACAGGTCAAAATCGGGAATAACAGTTTGATTCAGAAAAAAATAAAAATAAAAAAATGTTAACCCTTTTACCGGGACCAAATTACTCTGAACGCAAGAGCTGCTACAAGAGCAATAATAGTCAAGATGCTGATAGATATTCCACCCAAAAGAACCTTATCAACGAAGTCCCACTTCTTCATCTTTCCGTCCTGCTTTTTAACAGATCCCGAGGCAAGCTCACTCTCAACCTTTTTGTGCAGATGCTCCCGCTTCCTTAGTATCCATTCAACGAAATTTCTATTGCTTTGGTTCTGTGGCACTGCAGTGCCTCTTGAAACGTCACTCTTGTCGATACTACAACAGATGTCACTTCCACAGGCACAAGATTCTGGCTCTTCTGAGAATCCACCAGACTTGGCTGGGTTAACGCAGAGAGAATGCAAGTCCCGATCCGGAACCAACTTGTTTAGAGCTTTATTATCACTTACACGGTCGATTGTCTCAACTACTTCCCCAAAGACAGACCACCTTCCCACAGATGTTATCTTAGCCATAGCTGAAGCTCCCAGCATATCGTCTGGAGCAAGTACAAGAACTTGTATATATCCTTTCGTATGACCAACCTTCGACATTGACAAATAAAACCATTAGTTGATATATAACACAAATAAATACATAGTATTATAAAGTCTCAAGTTCAAAGGGGTGCTTCACAGGAATTCACATTTTATCATTCGCAAGTATGCGGCGTGCAGGCGAGAACAAAAATTAGGAATAAAATAAGAAACAAGATATATCCTCGTCCCATCCCATTCTCTTTCATGATTGTACAAGAGGCCATAAACCTATGTTTATGCTATGGGAGTAGACCTCATGTAGCAAGACCCTTTTGCAGCTAAACAAACTAAAGTCTAAAGTGTTGCAATTTGAAACACCCTGCATGATTACCAAGGCAGTTAAAGTTTATAAACAAAAAATCCTGCTTCTCAACATTAATCATGATGAGAAATAATAAAAGTCCTCTAACACATTTTGAACACACTCTTTATGATTGATTAAAATTTATTTAAAATTACAAATTCTTTAGGTTCTACTTATTTAGTAAGCTCCAGACATGATTTTATTCTTCTGATAAATTTTAACCAACAGGAGAAAGTATGTTAGAAGAAGTATCAGAAAGGGTGGTGACATGTTATTAGCTCTCTCCGTTCTTGATAATTGGAATGAGCAAAAGAAAGACAGATCAGGAAAACCTCACCTCGGTTAGCCCTGAATTTCATTCTTTGGAACTATAGCAGGTCATAGTAATAAAAATATTCAGTGTTGAGATACTAGAAATCATAATTTCAGGCTTACAGGCACACAAGTGCAAATGAATTGAAAACAACAAATGACATACTTAAGCGAAATACATTTAAAAGCAACAAAAACAATCAACATTCAAGATCTACTAGACTGCCTTACCAAGTGAATTCCATCAGATGCAATATCGGTAATCCAAATTCTTTCCACTTTGCCTTCCATCCCAGAGTATGGTGTGAATGATTCAAAGACATTTGTCAGTTCTCGGCTTCTTCTCTTAACCACATTACTTGGAACCTTTTTCATCCTTGCAGCAGGTGTCCCTAGCATTTTATAGGAATATTACTATTATTACTTGCCCCAGGAGGGGAAAATTATATGCATCTTTTACAAATGATATCAGACCTTTGGTGGTAATATAGGTGGCCAAAATTTTAAAGCACCAAAATTTAAACCTGGTGAATGAAAATTCCCCAACAGTTCCAATCCCGCCCCCAACCCACTACGACACTTTTTTCTTTAACTCTAAATCCACACACAACATATTACCTAAAGTTTCCGAATTCTACTTGAGTAAAACAAAAATATGTTTATTTGTTCAAATGTACAACAACATCATGCTAAATTTACTGGTTATCAAGAAAAGTTTAACCATCATTGATGAACATAAATTAACAACACTTCTTTGTTTACTCATAACAATTAGAAAAGATGTTACTGGTAAAACAATAGCTCACACAAGCACCTCTCAGTAGTCATCTAGAAAGATATTTATGGACCTTTATACTGAGTAAGTAGCATACCGTAACACCTAGAACACGGGTAAAATGAAATACGGAAGAACAGGGAACTCCTCTGCTTAATGCCTCTATTATGACTATTATTATCGAATACCTTTGAGCGAGAGAATCATTCCATTACAATTTGGGATTAGTTTTAGCATAAGAAAAGGAAATATCATAAAAAGGGAGGTATGGAGGAGAAGGCTCCCACAAGCATGGTGGGGTTAGGGAGGGTCAGAAATGCACAACGCAATAAAAAGAAGGGAAAAAAACCACACGCAGCTCCCTTTGGATCCAAGACATCATAACCTAACTTCTACACTGTACTACAGACTAGGTTCCTTTTTTCTATTTCATCCTTAAAATGAAGTTATGAAAGTTGCATCCAATAGTTAGTCGGCAGATCACCCAAACCTGGTCGAGGATAAAATTGTGAAATATGAACTTGAGGGAACTTGTAATCTTTAACAAGATCGACAGTCTGCACAAAATCTTCATCAGTTTCACCTGAAAATGCCCAAGAAATAAGTGTTACCAAGATCAATACACTAGTTTTCTTCTTAAACTCGTATCAATATAAATTCGAAACCAGTTCAATCATACGCATTTTTTCACACTTCCAGTTCACAAAAGACTCACCCCAATTGTAATATCTATTTAACATGTCATTTATTATTAAAGTTGATAAGAACCTCAAGCTTAGAATCCAGCTTGACATGTTTTTATACAAAATTATTCAAAATTACCATAGTTATCTTACACTGTAGGTTTATTGCACACAGATGCATATCAGGAAACAGTATGTTACAGAACATAACAAAGATCTTCCACTAACCAGGAAATCCACATATTATATCAGTGGCAATCTGCATCTCTGGCACAAGCTCGGTTAGAGTATCTACAACAGTCCTGAACTCGCTCACAGTATATTCCCTATTCATTGCCTGATAAATCAAATTAGTTAGTAAATTATATGGTGCATACTATAGTACACAACCTCACCAATATTTTTTATGACTTACGGTCAAAACAGTATCACTTCCCGACTGAACTGGTACATGGAGAAAAGAGTACACACAAGGATGCCGCAAAATCTCAGCTATCTCTTTCAAGTGTTCAAGGATATAAGGTGGATTGGTCATTCCAATACGTAGCATTGTGCTTGCATCAGCTGGTAGTTCTGCCACTAAGGCCTTCAACAAAGTTGGAAGATTCACACCAATGTCACGACCTGTAAAACATCATGACCCAAGAAACCATTGATATAAAACACACTCCCCATTTCATAACATTTTGAGTAACCTGAAGATGAAACTTCATTAAATTAAAAGCTACAAATATCTTAAATCAGTGAAAGATATTGAAGGATGCTGGCCAACAATCAAAATTACCATATGCTCCAGTGTCCTCACTGCTAAGCCATATCTCTTTAACTCCATCAGAAATGACAGATTTTACACGCCCAACCTGCAGCACTTCCAAATTAATACGTACATAACACACATATAAGCAAAATGAATAGTAAAAGGAACACAAACACACATTATAATTCACTGTCAGTGTACTTACAAGGCTATCAATTGTGTAACTTCCTAGGTGACCCCGAGCATGCTTTGTCTTGCAATAAGTGCAGGCACCTAAACAACCAACATTAATAGGAAGAATCTCAACAAACTTGTTCTTCCTTACCTGATGCAGCAGTATAATTTGAAAAAATCAAGCTAATATGCACTAACCATACAAAGCATAAAACATATGAGTTAACACACGATAATTGGGTAGAAATTCAAACCTTTGGAAGGTCAAGTGCTGGCAATGTCTTACGGGTCAAAAGGCGCACTTCGTGACCTTTCAAAGTCTCTTCTACAATTTCAACAACACGATCAATTTGCTGGACTCCAACTATGCTGATCCCTTCCAGCTCTTTCAAATTTCGACTTCCTTGAGGGACACAGCCAGCAACAACTAGCGGTTTATTTGAAGATTTTCCTTTCGTTATGATGGTATCCATAGCAGATTGACTAGGGGATTTCACTGTGCAACTGGAGTAGTAATTACTTAACGTGAATATTACAACGATGCATCGATGTTAATGTGAATCGTATGAATGAAGCAGAAAAAGTGTTGAGGGTGGAGGAATAGGATAACTGACGTGTTAATGAGCCAGAGATCTGCTTGGTCTGGATTGTCACTCAACGAATAACCAAAAGCAGAAAGCTGGCCAGCCATATATTCACTGTCACTCTGTCAAAATCAAACAATTATGCACGAATTAATCAATTCAGAGCACAGAATGCGCAACACAGAAATGCACAACACGACACAACGAAACACAACACTTGCCTGGTTGTGAGAGCAACCAAAGGTCTTTATATAGATAGTCTGCGTGAACGACACCAAAACAAAGAAATAATGAGAAAATAAAGAGAAAGCGGAAGAGTGAGGATAATGATTAGACCTACCTGAGTGCCGGGGATTGCAGGAGAAGGCGAAGATGAGAGTTTATTCCGCTTGCTCCCAACGCCAACGCCGACGCCCACAGCTGCCGCCAACGGCAAACGGAAGCCCGGTGGAGTTGCGTTTCCGCTTCCGGCCAGCAAATCTTCAATGTCCTCCATCTACTCTCCCTTCTTTTCTCTCTCTGCTGCCCTAAACAAAAACAATCCTTCTCTCTTTGCCGCTCCCATTTTCTTATATATTTAACTCAAAATCTCACTATTTTACTTTTAATTTCATTCAATTTATGCAACCATAATTTTGTTTCAAACTCTAAATTAAAACTATTTTTTTTGTACAATCTTTTAATTACATTCTCTACTTAAAAAATATACCGTGTAAATTCATATTTTATGATACTTTCACATTGCTATAAACAAAATTTAAGAATCTTTAAAATTAAAATTTTACAATTTGCTACAAAAATATACGAAGTCTATAAAAAAATTTAAAAAATACAATTATCATTTTATATATATTTTAATGTATGAATCTAATTAAAATTATGAATATGTTTAATAATTTGCAATACATGAAACCTTATTTTAGTAAACAAAGTATTCAATTTTTTTAGTTTATCTTCAATGCTATATAGCTTTTTTTTTTAGGAAATAATAAAGGCTCTTGTAAATATTGTGATAATATTCAGTATTTTTAATATCTAAGTGTTGGCTATGGGTGGCGATTAGAGTCTGGCCCGTTGGGTCGGCCTGCAGGCCCACGAAAAAAATGTGGGATGTGCCAAGTAGTGAGCTCGCAGGCCTATATTGGTCCAGTTCGTATAAGTTCGCAGCCCATGCGGGTCGGCCCTCAAGTCCACATAAAATTAAAAAAAAAAAAAAACTTCCACTTGTATGTATTAATTACTTTTGTATGAACTCTTACATTAACGTGTCTCAGATTCTTATATAACTAAAGAAGACAAGTATTATGTATTGTTTAATGTGCTAAAATTTAGTATACATTGTGTATGTCATAGTATAAATACGATGAGAATGTTGAATTATCAATTTACCATCCAATTTCCCAAAGTCTTTACTTAATTTTGTGAACTTTTTCAAGTTTCCCAATTTTTAAACACTGAAAGTTTTATCATAAAAATTATAAAATAAAACGGGTCAGCCCACGGACATGCGGACCAAGGGATATGCGTGACGGACCATTATTTACGGTCCGCATAAAATGTGTGGGGTGGAACAGACCAGTCCGCATTGTGCGAACCTTATGCAGACCAGACCTAAACGGTCAAACCGACCCGCATTGCCATAACATGCCAGCCCTAGTTGGCATGTTATTGTTTGATTAGTTTTGCGTAGCCATAATATTAGAGAAACCAAGCATAGCTCAATATTTTAAAAGAAGTCAAAATGAAATAAAAGATAATATTAGAGAAACCAAGCATAGCTCAATATTTTAAAAGAAGTCAAAATGAAATAAAAGAAAAATTAAAGGAGAGTGTGCAATTAATTCAAAGTTGGTGGAGTGTCATTTTTATACGCTATGATAACATAATGGTATTTACAATTTTAGTTTACAGAAAATAATAATAATGCAATGATATGGATGAAAACTATACTTTCTTGATTTTCAAGAATTGGCGAATACTCTGATAATCGAATTGATTCTAATAAATGCATATAAAAAATATAATATAATGTGACAAACAAATTTTGAAATAAAATGACTTTAGATTTTCAAAATTAAAATATGAGTAAAACACTTAAGGTACAAAAAAATTTGATAGTCAAATATATTATAAAAGTTGTTAGCAACATTATTAAATTATTATAAAATATAATGTATTTAAATTTGTACTAAATTTTAGTAATTATTAATCAAATTAATATTCATCATGCATATTTTTCGATTGGTTTAGAAAATTTATAAATTATCATTATATGAAAATTATGTTACAAAGTACACAAACCACTCTCCACTACATATAGAAAGAATATGAATGTGCACTTTTTCATGGTAAATTGCTTAAAAAAATTATCTTGATCGATCCATGTTAGTTTGCTTGAACCTCACTGAAAAAAAAATAACTTTCATCGTCCGATATTTTTTACCTTTGACATTTGCATAAATACTAACGTCGTATTGGGTGACGTTAAAATAATGTCAGAAACTAGAGCAGATGTCACTTAACGTCGAGGATAGAAAGGTCTGACGTTATCCAACGTCAGCAGTGGCGGATCTTGACCAATAATTATGGGGGAGTCAAATTAATATATTCAAAATTTTGAAGTTATATTTTATATGAACACCATTTTAGATACACTATCCTAATTGCATCCCTTTTACTTGTTGGATATTCTTATATTTGAATATGTTTCATGTATAATATTGTTCCAAAGAATTAATACCAAATTCATCATCATCTGTCATTTTTTTAACCTTAAGAAATGACTCCTCCAATTGAACAATTGGATTATAAGTACGATATTCTAGTTTGTGTAAAGAATTTGAATCTGTTTTCATTTTCATCTTCGTGGGTAGTTTTCCTTTTATTATTTTTGAAAAATAAATATAAATTCTTTTACTCTTCATCAATTGACCTACTTTTTTTAAGTTTGAAATTCAAAAACAGTTTATTATAATCTAATGAAAAGTTCAAAGATATAACTAATAAAAGAAAAATCTAATAATCAAGTCACAATTGAAAACTCGTTATGAAAAAACACGTAGTAATTATAAGGTAATTCAATTTTTCAACTAATTTTCTATACTTCTTAAGATGTGAGAGTTGCTATCCCAATTAGGTAGGAGTTTGACATTTAGATTCATAAGCGTGTCAACAAACTTTAAATTATTAACCCAATTTCAGTTTAAAACATTCAATGCATACCTCCTTTGAGAAATAAAAAATCCATTATGCTACCTCAATCCCTAATGAATATTTGAGTTTGCCAAGGTCTTTAGCCTGAAAATGGTGACAAATGTGTTGTTTTACCTATGTGAGGTCATGGTGATCATTGTTTGTAAGTACAATATCATTGACATATACTACTAGATAGATAATATAAGGATCTGTCTCATTACAAGTCATACCAAAATGGTGAGCAACAATGCTAAATTTGTCAAACCAAGTCCTAGGAGACTACTTTAGGCATATAAGTATTTGCAGAAATAACATATCAATCCAAAAGTCTCTACCTAAGTAACAAAAGCTGAAGGTTACCCTATATAAATTTCTCCATACAAATCACCATTAAGAAAATCATTTTTGACATATAGTTGACAAAGAGACCAATGTTGAAAAGCAACCATGGATATGAATAAATGAATAAATACCGTATTTGAAATTGGACAAAAGTGTCATCATAGTCAACCCAACAAATTATGTATAACCTTTGACCACTACGCAAGTTTTTAGAAGATTAATAATACCATCAATACCAATTTTGATAACAAAAATTCACTTACAATCGATAACAAAAATTCACTTACAACCAACAACAAATTTCCCAAATGATAAAGAAATGAGTTCCCAAGTTCAACTATTCTAAAAACCACTTTTTTTCATTAAACATGACCCGACTCCAATTAGGATGAACTAAGGTATCACCTGAATTGACACAAAAAATAGACAAACAAGTATAAAGTGAATGAGATAGTTTATGATAACTTAAATCAATATAATGAGGAAAAAAACTATGGGTGAAATATATACATATATCTTTTCAAAGGACAATGGGAATACCATATTCAACTATCAAAATCGAAGATGGAGGAGTTGTGACTATAAGAGAGTCGTTTGGTGAAGGATGGGAAATCTATCGAGTATTATACACCTAAAGATGTGACAAAAGTGGGCAATTTGTAGGTACACTATACACAATAGGAGGATAAAAAACAATTAGGATAATGACTTGATCAAATGTAGATACAATAGAAGAAGGATTGGACTTGAAGTAAAGGGAAGACCTGGGGAATGTGACATTAGCTAAATTTAATAGCGATTAAGAGAATGAGATAAACATGTGTACCTTTTTTGTGATATAATGAATATTAAAAAGACATTTGTGCAACCTAGCAAATAATTAATGAAGACCAAGACAAAAATTATGAACAAAGCATGTAGACACAAAGATTCTAAGTGGTAAGGAATGAAGAGGTTCAATAGGAAATAAATTAAAATGACGATTTTTGTTACCTAAATACAAAGGTGGCATGCGACTAATGAGACACGCACTAATAACAATATCACATCAAAAACTTTGAGGAACCTCACAATGGATTAAAGTTGTACGAGTTGTTTTAATGAAATGTCTATTTTTGCAATCAGTCACCCATTTTATTGAAGTGTCACATGAGGTTAGATGGAAAATGTCATGAAAAGCCATAGACTTTTGGAAAGAATGAGAAAGATATTCACATGCACTATCATTGCGCAAAGTTTTAATAGAAACTCCAAATTGATTTTATATTTCTTTGTAAAACTATTGGAATATGGAAAATAACAATCTTATACTAAAAACAACCAAATACATCTTGAATAACAACCAATAAAAATGACAAAATACTGAAATCATAAATTTAGCTTAACACGACTTTGTCTCCAAATGTCATAATGAACTAAGGTAAAAGGAGACGAAACACATTATGTAACACTTTACTAAACAAATTACTACTATGTTTTCTTAATTGACATGACTCACAATGAAAATTTGATAACTTAAACAAACTTAGAACAAGTTGGGCATCTTGGCAAGGCTAGGATGACTCAATATCTAATGAATGAGAGAGGAAGAATTCATGAGCAAACCAACATGCACATCTAATGTCAATTATCCTTCTGGAACTCTAATCCTGTAAACAAATAAAATAGTTGGTAAAAGAGATAATACAATCAAGGGAACAATGAGGCAAATAAAGGATAATTAGTTAAATGGAGACCTAAACACATAAACAACATTATTAATACATAGAAAATAAAGAAGATGAATAACACTAACACCATGTGAGGAGGCCTCAAGGCCATTGACCATGGTAAGAAAAAATAAATAACACAAAATAAACAGAAAAGTGAAAAAGGATTTATTATCAGTAACTTGGCTTAGAAAGACATCTACTCAACAATGATCAAACAACTAACAACCAAGTTCACACAATCAATTCAAATAACACTCATGAATGTTATTCTTCAAAACAAATTCAAAAAAGAGTATGTGTAACCTTGCAAATTCTTAGCTATGGTGCTCACAATGCAAATATCATAAGAATGAACGTACATGTTTTATGAGAGACTAACAACCATAACAAAATGTTCTCATTGATCAACAAAAGGAACCAATCCTCACTAGAAGAAGTATATCACTCAAGAACACTAGTAAATAGGGTTGTTTATTATTCTCTTTTATACCACTAATTGCACATAATTTGATTTTTTTTTCATTTCAAGAGTCAAGAGTTATCAAAAACATGCAACATTAACAAAGACTTTATTTGGTATTATGACTAGGCTAAGAAGGGTCTTGGTTTTTCTAGGTAGCAATAATAAACAAAGAGAGCAATTACAACATTTTACAACATTAACAATCTACTCTCTTCTAATTGAAAACTAAAGTGAAACTAAACACCATCTTACAGTCACATTATTCATTTTTTTCTTCTTTTTCTTTTTTCTTCTTACATATGACATATCTACAAGACTGCACCACATCAACTGTAACCAATTCTAGTATGTTCCTCATGCTTCCTCTTGATAATTTCCCCAAACTTGAATCACACTAATGACCATAAAAAGTTTACTCTCCCACTTAAGGTAAGGGGTCAATCATATTCATCAAGACTTAAGGGTTCAAAGATGAAGGAAAGTTTCTTTTTATATTTGAAGGGTTTCACAAAGGTTTTGACCTTGAAAACCAAGTTAGCCTTTAGGGTCATAATATGATGCAAGGAAGGAAAGAAAATGCCTTGTTTATATGTAAACATGGAAATGAAGAACAACTAGCAATGAAAATCAAGCAAAGTTAATTAAAGTCAAAAGTGATAACACTCAATAAATGTAAACTCTAAGGGCACAAATCTCACCTTGTGAAGTTTTGGTTTCCAAAAGTGGTCATACAATTTGCCACAATCATTAATCGTAGTAAAAACAACAACAACACTAGGCATACAAACAGGAAAACAACCACAAACACAAGTTTTCACAAAATCACAACATACTCTCAATGTAGTCCAAAATCAACTTATGAGCAAACATTAATGGTTCTCCTCAATGTTATGCAAAACTTACTCAAAGTCACAAAACCAATGCATCATATTTGTCAGACTAGCCAAGTCACAGTCTTAATTTATTATCAAACAATAAATTAAAAATAGAAATAAAAAGAAAGAATTCAAACTCCTTTTTTGGGGGTCACCTGTTGAACCAATACCATTGCCTCCTTGTGTCTTTTTCTTCATTCTCATCAATACATTTCACCCACAAGAGTACAAAATATATTTGAACAAACAAGTTAGCACAATGAAATTTATATAATCAATGGTATGAAAACAAAGAATTGAAAAACATAAACATAACAAACCAGAACAAAGAGAATTCAAAACATAAACAATAAAGAGAATTGAAGAATGAAAGACATAAACATAAACACACCAACCAAAACAACAATCATACACTTCAAATATGTATAATGTATTAAAACAGATTTCCCAATCAACTTCACTCGGATTCATCTTTTTGTAAGATTACTTAGTACTCTATTTATAATGAATATTACTTTCCATATTATCTAAGGCCAACACACACAAATTTCTCTTATAGTGCCTATCTAAGTCTTAAATTGCCTACTCAATCCCTTAACATAAATTTGCTCAAAACTTGCATTAAGATTTGGAGCAGTGCGGGGCAAACATACAATCTCACATTGGTTACTTGCACTACAAAACATAGACACAATATTCCAAACTAAACACAATATTCAATCCTTGTGCAACACATGACAACTCTTACATTCAATAACTCAATTAGACAATCCATTCAAAAAAACACACAAAACTCTTTTTGGTATTTTTATCAAAAAGTTAGTGTACAACAGAAATTTAACATAGAGTATTTACAATTGCAAAGACTGGACTTCGTCAACTTCAATCTCATGCATATTGAATCATATCAATTCCATATTCAAACACACAAATATAATCAAATTTTACCCCTAATAACTTTGAGCGTACGATAATTCATTAAGTTTCAATTCCTTGAATCCTTAACAAGTGAAATCATGCATTAAGTTCAAGAGACATTACTCAAATCGTGAACGGTCTACCTAAAGGATCTAATGTTGGTGAGCTTGAGGACACCAACAATGAGAGACCACATCCAGAAGTAACAAGCACAAGAAAGAGAAAGAAAGGTGATAATGAAACACAATCACCTGATGCTAAAAATGGAAAAAAGATTAAATAAATAAAATGACTGAGCAAGCAGTGGATGATAAAAATATCCTTCATCGTCAAGTCCTCTCAATCTTCCATGAAATTATGGTAGATTGAAAGGTTTTAACAATTAATTCTTCGGCTTGTTTAATTATGTCATGGTAGTATATTTATTATGTTTTATTATGCTGATGGCTTAGAACTAGTATTGGAAGTGTGCTATTAGGAGAAGTTATACTCATTTCTTTTTAGTTCGCTTTCTATGTTTGTACTTTTTTGTGTGTTCATGGTTTTATGGGAAGTCCAAGACCTTAAAAGAACCGTTTTAAGATTATGTTATGTGGAGCTTTTATGCAATCTATCTCTCTATCTTCAACATTTGTTACGAGTATGATTGGTAATTGTTTTATACCTGTGAATGACGAATGAGATTTTGACAAAATATTTGAAATTGTTGTGGAAATTACCTGCTAGTTTGTTTGTGATTCAACCTCAGATTTGTGCAGTTGCCTGTATCAGGTGGTAGCATAGTGATGGCGAAAACAATGGTTGGAGAAAAAACAAACTAAGAATAATGCTAGAAATTTAAAAAAAAAAAAAACAAAAAATTTAGTATAGGTGAATCCACTTGTCTTCGGGGACATAGATTAAACTTAACTCCACTTAACTCTAAATATTATGCTAAAATAAAAGAGAGAAGCATAAGTTGAATTCCTAATGTGTGTAAAGCGCATAAGATTATATATTTATAAATAAAAAATACAATATAATGGGCCTAAGCCCGTTACATGTAACATGGACGAAGTGACACTGCAAAGGGAGCATTTAAATTACCTAGGCCCTGATCAAGGAAAAAATTAAAGTTCGGCGAGTCATGGATTAACTTTTGCATTTTGTTATAACTATTCCTTTTCAAATTGCTTGGATAATCATACTTCTCATAGCACAGTCAACTAAGTGTCCAATTCTCTCATAAAAACTACAAATTTTGACTTTTCCTTCTCTAAAAAAACCAAATCCTTTGTCTCTACAAAATTGCTTCCTACTTTCTATAGCATTAATGAACACTTGGCCTTCATCATTGTTTGAACTACCAATCCTCCTTTCATCTTGTAGTACTAAGAAGAAGAAAAAAACCTTACTGACATCAGGAAATGGCCTCATCATTAAAATTTGAGTTCTAAGAACATCAAATGCACCATTTAGCCCACGCCCGCAAAGGAATTTCATAATGCATTCTCATTTATAAATTTGTGGCGATTTCTTCCTGCACCTCCATAAAATTTTGTATTTTGGAATGTAAAATCTACGATACATTTTTTTATATTTTGGAATATACAATTTGTATTAAAATCAGATGAAAATTATTTTTTAAATTGTATAATATAAAACATAAGAAAATTATATTTCTAAAATGTGGGAAGTCTGCTCATTACTTGGTTGGAAAGAAGAGGAAGTTTCAAAGATAGTAGGTGGTGAAGAAAGGTTGTGTGTAGACAGACTTTGTTACCTTTAATAGGTAAGGAGAGACAAGTTCTTTAATATTAATACTTCTACATACTTGCAACTAGTTTGTAATCAAATTGTATACTAAATAACCTATTGTACCTAATTTGTATTCAATAGAGTCACACTTATGGGCTTGAGTATCAAATTTACCTCTATTAGAAGAAATAGTAAAACAATAGCACAAGCACCAAAAAAACCCTTAGGTGTTTAATATCATTAACTTCACCATAAAGGACTTAATATGGTGTTTTGGACACCAACAATGAGAGTACAAAATCTCTTCAACAAGTGAACCTTGTTGACATCAGCAAAGGTACCATCATTAAAATTTGAGTTCTAATAACATCAAATTCATGACTTAGGATATGTTTGGTTGAGCGTTAGAGAATTGATTCCAGTTAAATTGATTTTTTACTGAAATAATAATTAATTGTTTCTCATTCAACATGAATTTTTTATCTTTTTAATGATTTTGGAAACCAAACACATTAATTTTGCGTTAGAAACTCAATTCTACTTAATTTGTACAAAAGCAAATACGTACCAAGGAGTTCCATAATGCTATTTTCTTTATGAAAATGTTTTCTGTGGTGCTAGCTACACAGATACACTTCGCAAAACATACACAAACTGGAAGAGACCTGAAATTATCTAATTTCATACCGTCATTTCTATAAAGTAATGAGTAACAGAATTTGCACCTTGTCTTAAGGACATCAATTCCTCCTGTAACTTAGCACTCTAACTCAATTTGCCTGTGAAAAAACAATTACTCGACAATTTCAATGCTGTAAGAACAACTTCGATGTAGATTATGTTTGTGAAGTAGTGGGTTCAACTAAATTGAGAATCCAAGAGAACACTAATTTGTTGCAACCCTCCCAAACATCAAAGGTTGTTGAATTGAACACATGAGGCATGGCAAAGATCCATTGATGACTAATGGAGGTACAATGGTCATAGAAGGATTTTCACCTAGATGGATGTAATAAACTCTAAATGGGTTTAATATTGGATCTTGTCTGTGGAAACCTCACTGGTGGAGGAGTTTCACTGCCATTATTGCCTGAACTTGATGTTTCTCATGCTATGATGTCAGGGAAGTGAATATCAATCAATTTTAGAGATTAAAATAATTAATTATTATATTAACTAAATTATATATATTTTTATTAATTAAAAATTATTGATATCTAAAATTATTTTTATGAATAAAAAATTATAATTAATTATGAATTAGAGTATAAATTAATCTCTAATATCAACTATTAAAGTTTTAGACATCAATTTAAATGCTAATTCACAAATTAATAATATCTTTTTATTCATAAATACCAATAATTTTTTTCTTATAAAATGATATTTAAGTTAATTAATATAGTGACTATTTTTTTTATCTATACGGTTTAATGATTTTCGTGCAGTAGCTACATGTACAACATAACAGAAAGCTAAATGACGCCAAATCTAGCAAGTTTGTTGAATGATTGTTACTGGGTTGGTGATTGAGATTTATCACGTCGGGTTTGAACCTCTGATTTAGAGGAAGCAATAATAATATCATGTTGGCTACACCTCCTAATCTAATAAGCTCCAAGGAAGCCCTAACAGAAGGTCACAAATGTGTCGAGTTTTGGCGTACCATGTCTAACGAAGTGACAGCCAAGGCCTAGATATGATGTGTCCAAGTATAAGAACTTTAAACACTAACCTGATTTCATTTCTACATATCTATGACCATATTTCAAGGCACCAAATTCGACTTTTTTCCACCGGCTACACAAACAATGAAATGAAATTTTTGCACAACTTCCTTTCCCGAAAAAATCACTCCAACTTGGGATTAGGGTTAGTACGTTACAATGGATCTCATTATTAAAAACTAACGATCCTAAAGTGAAAAAGGTTGTGATATTTCAATTCTTCCAGCTGATGTATACTACAAACGGGTTCATTCTTTTTGGCCTACTTGAGAAGGGTGAAAAGTACCCATTAATTGCCCGGCACCAAAGAACAAGCTAATAGGAACTTGATCAATCTTACAGCAACTTTATAAGTTCAATACCTAAACAACCTATTTTGGGTTGAGAAATCTCACCAAATTGCTCATTCTTTCTTAAAAATCATCAGGCTTATTGCCACCTGATATAAGCAACTTATTGCCACATGATATAGGCAACTGCACAAATCTGAGGTTGAATCACAAACAAACTAGCAGGTAATTCCCACAACAATTTCAAATATTTTGTCAAAATCTCATTCGTCATTCACGGGTATAGAACATTATCAATCATGCTCCTAATAAATGTTGAAGATAGAGAGATAAATAGCATAAAAGCTCCACATAACATAATCTTAAAACGATTCTTTTAAGGTCTTGGACTTCCCATAAAACCATGAACACACAAAAAAGTACAAACATAGAAAGCGAACTAAAAAGAAAAGAGTATAACTTCTCCTAATAGCACACTTCCAATACTAGTTCTGAGCCACCAGCATAATAAAACATAATAAATAACTACCATGACATAATTAAACAAGCAGAAGACTCGGTTGTTAAAACCTCTCAATCTACCATAATATTATGGAAGATTGAGAGGACTTGACGATGAAGAATATTTTTATAATCCACTGCTTGCTCAGTCATTTTATTTATTTAATCCTTTTTCCAATTTTAGCATCAGGTGATTGTGTTTCATCATCACCTTTCTGTCTCTTTCTTGTGCTTGTTACTTCTGGATGTGGCCTCTCATTATCGGTGTCCTCAAGCTCACCAACATCAGATCCTTCAGATAGATCGTTCAACTCCTTTGCCGAATTTTGGTTGCCTGAATCAGTATTGTCATCTAATCCATCTGCTGCATCTTCAGTTGACTCCAGCGACTTTTCAATATTTGCAACATTGGCTTTCAGTGACTCAATCGCATCCTTCAAATGTACATTAACCTGTCATACAAGCCCACCACCACACAAGAAGAATTTATAAACCGTATGTTAAGTTGTGTTCTTAGAACTGAAACTAAAGAAAAGCATAATGCTAATTTATATACCAGATATGACACGAACCTGAATGTTCTGAAGATAATCAGAAATGTCAATAGGGCAAGAAGGACATGGTATCACAATTTTTTGGGACCGAAGCGTTCTCCCGCCCCTGCTTCTCTCCCTCACCAAAGCCTGACCAGCAAATTTATCTTCCAAACAGGACTTGCAGAAGTTATGAGCACACGGTGTTGTCACCGGTGAAACCATAACCTTCTCGCATATCATGCACGCGAACCCTGCATGTACAAGAAAAACGGTAAGATAAAAAAGTATTAATGGAAATCACGAAGAGAATGTTGACCATTTAATTGGAAGGTCCAGCGTCAATCGTTGTGAAACATTTTATTAAAGTACCTATGTGCAATTTTTTCTTGAGTATCTCAAGTTGAAACTTCGTCGTCTCCCTAGTTGACATTGCCCTTACTCCCTCTATGGGTTCCTCACTTTGCACCTTTCGTTTGCTGGGAGGTGGTGGTTTCTTCCACTTCCAACAAGAATCTTCTTCCTAAATAAGTCATCTACTAGTTAAAACTAAATGTATTTCAAAATTCTAATTTATATTTTAGAAAATATATCTTGTATAGATTGTTGAAAAGAAATGAAAATACAAATATTTGAAAAAGTAAAATGAACTCCTCAATAATCACGCACATCAAAATCCCAAGACGGAGATTCAGTCCTTTCAAATGTGATGGTGGCCTTTTTCAGTTCACGGATGCCCGGTAAGGGTCTGGGCCTATCTCCACGATCATCACTGTGTTTCCAGTTAAGAAACTTAGTAAGAGTGCAGATAGCAAGATGCGTGTAAGCGTCAAATGTGCTACAGAATAAAAGAGTGCATACCTTGTCCAGGGGGCTGGTTCATTGTCACACCTAACGAATAGATACCGGCAAACTTTGAAACCCTGGTTATGGAAATGACATCAGATACGCTGCATGTATTCAAAAAATAAGCAAACAAAATATAGCATAAAATTGCGCATATCCACCTGCAATCCTGCTATCTGCCAACACTTTTCAATTCTATAAATTCCATCGTAGCGCACGCCAGTCGGGGGAGCATATGAAGATCGCTTTTCTTTGTGAGATCTGCTTATTATAGGTAATGTGTAAAGATGGTACGGTGCGAATTATAAAAGTTCCAAATATATTGATTAAATGAAAGCTCTCGTGTTTTATTGAGCAAGCCAAATATATTGATTCTATGAATTATAGTAACAGTAATAATAACACAGATCCAACCAAAATTGCCATGGATAAAACCCAATTATGAGTCAGGTCGACTAGTTAGTTCATAAATAGTCATGACAATAGAATCAAGGTCTCAAACTTTGCAAATGTAGAAATAAATCTAGTACAACAGGATATCACATGTTCAATAAGTAAGACGTCACAGATAAGATTAATTTTCAAATTGAACCAGAATCAAAATTCAGTAAGCAGTTTCGATTTGCACATAATCCCAAAGAAGGAGCAGAGGATTTAAGTGTTAAGTATGTGAGAAGTACGTATCGTATCCTATGATCCCATCCCTCGGCGAGGTATAAATATATAAATAAGAGTGTGAAAGAATAGAATCTAGTAGAGTAGATGGTGACCTGACAACTCGAACCGGATAACCCTTAAGACAGCTAACTTGAAGTGCAAGGTTGTACTTCTCGAACTGCTGGTCAAAAGAGTGACTCTTGTTGGTGCGTTTGTTGCCGCTAAGATCCTTACCGCCGCTGCAATGCAGTGCCAAGAGTGAATAAAACATGAACAGAACAGGAATTGAGTGAATTGTAGATAAATTTAGGTTGTTATACCTTCCGGTGTAGAGAAACCACTCTCCATGATCTTCGTCATCCACATAACCACCAGAAAGGACAACAGATTGAGCACCTCGATCTGACTGACCAGCTATGCCACCCACAGGGACGAAGTGAGCACCCCATTGTCTGCATTCCAGTCTGTCTCTCCAACTTTCACCCACCAGCAGACCCTGATTCCTCATGGGGTCATGTTCTGCAGTGATTGGACCAAAATGATCTGTAGGCACGGTCACAAATATTTTTCCACTGGCCGCATTGGCACGGCCCTTCCTCTGAGCACGTTCAGTGGTAAACGGCTCATCGGGTCTGTCCTGATTGTGCCAGAAATGGTTGACAGTTCCATCGACTCCAAGATTAGGGTTAGAATTGGTCCTGGCCATGCGAATTGCAAACACCAATGCAGAATTGATCCGGGGCTGGCTTGTAAACTTTGCCGGAACAAGCTGGCGGCACTGGACACAGTTCTTCTTTCCTTGTCGAACCCATTTCTGGAAACACTTCAGACAGAAACTGTGACCACATGGAGTCTGGAAACGGTTAAATTAAACTCAGTCAGTCATATCAAATATATTAATGTAATAATAATAATAATATATCCAAACACATCTCAGCACAAATTTATGTATGATTTTTTTATTCCACAAAATATTTATATATAAACATATTATTGTTCAATCAATTAATTAATTAATTAAGGGGAAGTGGTAGGGCCAGGACCTCTAAGGACCGGATTTTGGGGGAAATAAATATGAAGGCAACAAATTAACCGTGGTGAGTGAACTGGGAGGGGAGTGATTGGCCTTTCAAGTTAGAAAAAAAAAAACAGAGAATGATGTGATGAAAAAAAAAATAAATTAAAGGAGAGAAGAAGAAGAAAGGGCACACAAACCGTGACGGGCCTCTCCGGTAACTGGAGGCAGATGGAGCATTTGATAGATCGAGAGACCATATCCCAAACATTTGTGGATTGGGTCTCGTTCTCTTCTTCTTCTTCCTCTTCCTCGTCCTCGTCTTGTGCAGGAGCTTTTCCAGTCATGAGTTGCTGGCGTTTCTTGGCTTTCTGAGTTTGGGTGAGAGAATCGTCGTTTTCAATGGCAAGCATTGCGGTGACGAGGTCATTGCAAAGGGGAGAAGGGAGGGGTGAAGGATGAGGATTGATATCGGAGCAGTCAGGACAGGACCAGTGAACGGTGGCTGCAAGTGTGGCCGGAGGGGAGGACAGGCATGGGAGGTGCCAAGGACTGTTGCAGGTGATGCATATCAGGGTCTCTTCCTCTCCCGGCACGGCCTTGCACTGCATGCAGGCGCCCTCACTGTTACACGGAAGCTGCGAAGTCATTCTTTCTCTTGTTTTGTTTTCTTATGTGTTTTGTTTGTTTGGTTTGGCTTGACGATGGTTTTCTTTATAAAGGAGTGAGAAACAAGGAGAGGGAGTGGTTTTGAATTGAATATAATATAATATTGTGTGCGGAGTTTAGGTTCCCTCAACTTCTCTCTTCCAAAATTACCCTTTTTTCATTCTCAACCTCAACGTTTATCTTTTAACACTTTTTGAGTTGTTTTATGAGCATTCATTATCTAAGAAAATTATTTAGTATTAAATATGATTACACTATCTTAAGTTTAAGTGAATTTTAAAATTAGTTATTTTTTAAAATTTTATATCGATTTATTCATTCATCTTTATAAATATAATTTAATTATTTTTATCAAATTTTGTTAAGTATATTTAATATTTTAACGTATTTTATTATAATATTTGAGTTAACATTAAGTGAAAAATATGTCAAATGATATAAACAATTCAAATACTATCATGAAATACGCTTGAAACGTTATATAAACATAACAAAATTTGGTTAAAAAGACTAAATTCATACATTGTTAAAGATAAATGACTAAATTTGTCAAAATTTTTGAAGTGTGACTAATTTCAAATTTCACTTAAGTTTCAGGACCAAAAACATATTTAACTCAATTATTTAATATTATAAACATTATTCAACCACAGTATAAATATAATTCTTTTAGTGAGAATTATAATTAGTTTTTTTTTAATATTGATACAATTTAGTTTTTTTAATAAAATTTATATATTAAGTTTATTTGATGTTTTAAATGCGTTTCATGATAATAATTGAATTATTTACATTGTTTGACAAGTTTTTACTTCAATGTACAATATTTTTTAAACGTCAAATGAATTTAACAAAATTTGGTTATAAGAATTAAATTCACGTATTTTTAAAATCTGAAAACTAAATTAGGTCAAGACTAAATTGAGTTAAAAATTTTGAAGAGTGACTAATTCTAATTATTACTAAAAGGATAAAGGATAAAAATATATTTAACCATTTAGAAAATAATTTTCTTTCTTGGTAAACTCTCCTTACTTATAAACTAAATTGTATAAAAGAAAAAAGATCAATTTAATGAACATGTATTATTAAAATATATATTATCAATCAAAATTATAAGTTGTTTACACATTTTTTTATAAAAGATAACAAATTCATTTGACATGTAATAATAAATAAGTTGGTCCCGTATTTATATATATGAGAAAATAATTTGTTGGTTTATTTTAAAGAATAATAACATGTAAGGGTGATAAGGCGGTCTTATATGTTCAGTATAAGGAATGAGAGTTAATTTCTCTAACCTATCCACATAATATTTGACCTGCATTTTGATAAAAAATTTTAATTAAATTAATAGAAATTATAACTTTTATAGTCTATCTTAAAATAATAAATGTTCATAATTTTATAATTTTTAACTTCATAAAAATAAAAAAAAATTTGAATTATACTAAAACAAATGAAAAAATATATAAATGAAGGAACTACTTTTTGATAGACCATATGTTTATATAAATATATACCGTTATTACTAGGATTTGTAATTTGTGAGTACGAATAATAAATTGTGTCCATATAGGTATATAATTATAGTGGATTTGTAATTTGTGAGTACGAATAATAAATTGTGTCCATATAAGTATATAATTATAGTTATTTTAGTTTGTTTATTTATTTAATACTAAATTTATTAAAACTGATTATTTAAGGAAATATATTTTGAAAGGAGAAATAAGATTGGTTAGTGGTCTGTACAGTTTTTCTAAATCAATAACGATTAAAATTAAATTTAAATTAATATAGTTTCTCATTAATGGCATTTAATAACATTTAAATTGGTATAGTTACTCATGTTTATGGATGTATTTTGAAGTTTAATAAAGAGACAATACAAAATACACAATAGGAAACCTAAATTTAAATGATTAATACCAATAAAGAAAGCAGATTTACGTTGTGATTTTATTTTTCTTTAAACTCCAAAAAAGTCAATTTATTTGCACATTATTTTCGCAAAAAACATGTGAATATTTTAAATTCATATTTGAACAAATTTCCAAAACATTTTCTTCATTTTCCTCTATAATGAATTATGCTTCTCAAGAGAACATATAAACTACCAATCTATTTACTCCTATCAAACCAGATCAGGATTGTCACATGCTACCCAATTTTTGTTGATTATCGATATAAATTAATTTAATTTACATACAATCATTCCAATATTAAAAAAAGTAAGAAAGTTGAGAAGAAGAAACTGAAGGAGAGAGTTATTTTGAGAGTAATTATACTTGTCTTGTTTTTTTTTTTTTAGCATTGCACCCTTTCTTTCTTATTCTATTTTTTAACTTGTGAGTAAAAATAATAAATTATGTCAATATAAATATATAATTAGTTATTTTTGTTTGTTTACGTATTTAATACTAAATTTATTAAAATTAATTATTGAGAAATTATATTTTGAAAGGAAAAATGAAGTTGGTAAGTGAACAGTTTTACTAAATGAATAACAATTAAAACAAAACTTTAATTAGTATAATTACACATTAATAACATTTAAATTATTATAGTTACTCATAATTAATGTTTATCATTATATTTTGAAGACTAGGTTGAGAAATATAACCAATAAACAAATAATTCAAATTTGAACAATGATACCAATAAAAAAAGTGGACACACTTTATAATTATTCATTGTTTTTACACAGACAAATTAATAAACAATGAAGACGCTCAAAGTTGTAAGAGAAGTTTTGTTTACAGTTTTTATAACTATTTTATATTAATTTTATTACTAAACAGAAGGAATTCAGATTATTCGGGAGGAGAAAATATTTTGAGAGCATAATGTAAATATTTTAAGGTTGACATAAAAATAATTATGGTTAGATTAGGAAAAACTAATATTGTCACCATTATATATTAGTGAGAACAAATACTTACACATGTGTTTATTTTTTTAGTAATAATAAAAATATATATTATTATTATATAATTATATATAAATAATTTTTGTAATTTTTCTTTATTTTTTTTTATTTTACAGATAATCTGATAACTAAAAAATTGTTAAATTTAAAAAATTTAAAGATTAAAAAAAATAAAATAATTATTTCAATTTATTTTTTTATTAAAAAGGTCGTATTAAAATAAAAAAAATAAAATGTGGACATAAAAAAGAAAAATTCTATTTTATAATTGATATTTTAAGTATGAAATCTTATTTTAAAAAATTGTTTATAATTTATGTAAAAAGAGAATATGTTGTGTGAAACTACAAAGTTAAAGAAATTGTGTATAATATTTCTAGTCACACAAAACCAGAATAAATAAACTTTAATATGAATTTTTATTTTGGTTTTAGTTTCGTGAATGTTTGTGAATAAATTTATCAAACAACCATATTCGATGTAAATGTATTTTTTTAATGTTCATATTTATATTTTTTGTGTTTATTTTTTTTAATAAATAATGTTATAATTATTAACACAATTAGATACAACTATAAAAAAAAAATTCTTATTGCACTACAGCGAAAGATGTCACTGAATCAATTATTTATCTTTAAAATTCAAATTTATAAGATTTGTAATTTAGGATTGCTTTTATTTGATAAAAAAAATATGATGTAAAATTATTAATTTTTTTTTTTATAAAATTCATGTTAGGACATTTCTCAATTACTTTGAAGTTTCTCATCATTTACTAATTTTACATATTTAATATTCCAATTAAAGGCATTTTTTTAATAATTTAAAAAGACATAATTACATGAATAGAAATACAATATTAAAAATTATTTATTTAATACACCATAAATAAAATATTAAATGAATACCAAATACATTTAATGTATTAAAAACATTAAATATTTATCATAAAGTCATTTGTTTTGTTCAGTTTATTTTTCTATGCATTTAATGTATTATAAACAATAATTATACGAATATACGTTATGAGGTTAACTATGATTTTTGTTTTCTATGTATGAAATTAGTTTCTATTTCAAACTTTTAACTAATTTAATTTTCTAACTTTTATGAATTCAGTTATTTTAACCATTTGTTAAGTTTATTTAATATTTAAACAAGTTTTATAGTAATATTTTATTTATTTGTATAATTTGAAACATTTGTGTTTTAATATTTGCTAAGAATAAATTGGATTAAAATTTTAAAAAATGACAAATTTTGATTTTTACTAAAATTTGAAAGATTAAATATATATTTATCTACAAAGTTAAATATAAGATGGGATAGAAAGATGTAGTAAACAAGTTTATGATTGTTTTGTTCTCTTTGTCCACTTTGATTGATATATTATTTATCTAACTTTAAATACTTAACTAATAATATGGTTATTGATTTTAATTTTTATATTTTTTAACCTTAATTAAATAAAAAAAAATGTAAAGACGATAACAAATTACAACCTAAAGACTAAAATACTAATTAAGATAATTTGAAGCATGATTTAAGTGTTTTACAGATAACTATATCAGTTTGAGCAATAATAGTAATTTTAATCAATTTCTTTTCTTTTTTTATTTTTAATTTAAGAATGTTGTAAATAGTTATTAAGAAGTGATTAAACAATATAAAACTAATTTGTTAGGTAACACCCACTTATATATTACAAATTTGTTTTATTTCTAGTTGACGTGAGATTTTCAATATACTTATTCTAAGTCGAGCCAATAACAGGTGACACAATAAAACTAACAAGTAATAAATTTTTCGATAGCGAGTAACACAATAAACTGAACAAACAATATATAGAATTGACTCTAATCCATGACTTTTATTACCATGTTCAAAAATGAATTTTGTCTAACCCAGCTTCACAAAATTAATTGACGTGTTAGATAAAATTTGCACTCACTTATATATATCCTCATAATAAAAAAGGAAAATATATGGGTAGAATTGTCAAAACAGGTTACTACCCTGTCCACTCCACCACAAATTGATGAGTTAAACAATATTGACCATTTAATTAAAAGAAATTATAATTTTTTTTACAATTTAACATTATTTTAATATGTAACCAAAATTCAACAAATCCAAACTTTTTTTTCATTTTAAATAATAAATAACTAATTCATCCAAAAAACTAAATCATAAATTTAAATAATTTCAAAAGTAAATCCAACATATTCATCTTAAAGCTTAAAGTTAAAAGAGAAACTCATAAACTCTGCATTATACTTTAGTATCTTAAGAAGAAGAAAAAGTGATTAATGAAAGACAAAGGTACATAGTGAATAAAGTGTCATGGTGTGACCTCTCTCCCTCAAAATAAAAAATAAAAGTTTGTATGTATCTTAGGTTTGACGATTAAAGGTGAGGTGATTATTTTTATTTTTTTATGTTCGAGTTAGTGATCTAATCCGGCTCACCAAAAATTCAACATAGATGAGCTAGGTTCTTAGTAAGTGGGGTCTATTTTTTACTTGCAATATTTTTAATTCAAAACTCATAGACTTTAACTTATTTTATCAGTTTTATATGTGCTGGTACACTTTTCTATGTATTACACCTTTCTATGTAGCCTCTTATACGTGAACTTGAAAAGATTGGAAAAAGAGTTTAATATTGGACATATGTTTCTTTTTGTTCTTTTGGCCTCAAAAGGAAAGATGTGAAATCCATTCCTGCTTAAAAAAATAAATTGAAAAAAACTTTGATATTGAAAAAAATAACTGTTGTCCCTGCTCAATACCGCACAAAAAAAAAAACATTACTAAAAAAACTAAATATGATTAGACAAATAAATAAATGTATATCAATTATATAGAAAAAGGATAATCTATTTTAGTATTTTTCATCTATTTGTTTTGTTAACTATACATTAATATGCTTCAATTATTATTTCCTACAAATTTGCTGAAATTTGGCTAAATTATTTTTTAAAGTACTTTACATTAGAAATTGTTATATATATATATATATATATATATATATATATATATATATATATATATATATATATATAAAATGTTTAAATTTAAGTACTTATAATTATAAAGAAGTATATGCTTTACTAATTTTGCTATTTGTCATTATTTGTACAAAACCATGTCTCTCAAAAGTCGACGTGTACTTGATTAATATTTAGGGTATTAATGAAGACATATACTAATTTTTTTATTTTTTATGAATAACATGAATCTGACATTCTCTACTAATTATTATGAACTTTTGTGGAAAAATGTATATTAAAAAAAGAAAGTCGCTTTACTTGTTTTTTTTTTTATTATATTTTATCTTTTAAATTTTCGTAGTTAAATAATGAATGAATAAATTTCACCTTTTTCTTTGTGTTATTACGCTATTCTTTAACAACAAACTCTACAATAATATATTCATAATATATTCGTCTCTGTATATAATTTTAAAAAGGTATCTGAACAACAATTATAAAAAGAACATCATAAATATAAATATTTTTTGTAAATCTTATTATACATATTTATTTATTTATTTTGTAGTTAATTTTTATTAAAAGTATTTAAAAAGAAAAATTAAATGAATGAAACAATTACTTAAAATGTAAATTAATTATTTTAATTGAAATAAGTTGATTATTTATTAAAAGGTAAAATTGAGAATAAAAATATGATACCAAATGAGTATCTCTGAATAGGTATAGATGACATCAATAAGTAAATATGGCTTCATTAAAGTTATCATCTTCATTTATTCATTAACAATTTTTATGTACTTTTACCATTCATCTTTCTTTATTATCATTATTCATCTCCCTTTATTATCACCATTTAGGGAGCAAACTTTCGACTTCTTTCATGTAGAGAACTCAAAATTAAACTTTTATTGTGCTATTTGTAATTGTCACTTTTAACTTCACAAAATATAAAAAATAATTGATTCCAATAATTGTTTTAACTCTGAAATATTATCCAAACATACTTTAGTTCGTAAAACTAAACCAAGCTACGTTAATTACTCCATAAATTTGGAGACGTGAAAAAAGAATATTTGTCACTAAATATTTCTTATAATTTATAAGGGACTAGTTAATTCAATTAGTTTCATTCGTGATCCAATAATTAACAAGAAGTCATTATGCATGATGATTATATGAAAGTGAGTATTTTTTTTAGTCACCCATATTTTGATTTATAAAGTCTAACTAGAAGACTTCTCTATCAATGCCATTTAAAAAAATTCACCAATAATTGAAAATTTTACTCATACCATCCCTCTTATTATAGTGTTCTGATCAAGTGGCATGGAACCTAATGTTATTCTTAGTCATTCTTAGACCAGAGTAATGAAAGAAAAATATGTTCCATAAAATGATTACGATGATTATGAAGGTGTTTAATGTCAGGTTTCCAATAAGGTCAATCAAAATATAATTTTATAATTTTATTATTTTATTCAAATTATTACATGGCTCAAAATAATGTTTGTAATTAATATTCCCCATCACCACAACATATTTTCCAATACGATAACATCATTTTGCATGCATCCTTCACAAGTTTTATCGTGTTTATCTGTGTGTAACTTCTCTTGTGTTGCTTCTACAATTCAAACAACGAAGTTTCTGATAAATTATCCTCAAGATTTACACCACTTATTCTTAACTCCACATCTCGCAACAGTCCTTAAAAAAAAGAAAAAGAAAAGAGAATTGAGAAGATATTATCTCTCTCCTCTCTGTTCGGGTGTTAACCCTCTTCCCTTTCCGCAGGAGGGACAACTCTTGAGCCCAAATCCTTGGCAATCAAAACATCTGCAGATTTAGACTGAGAAGATGAATGTAATGAATACATAAACCAGAAAAAGAAAAAGTGAAATGAACCCTAACTTACTTCCATCGTTCAAACATATTTCCGTTCTTTTTGTTCTTCCCAGTGCCCTGCCATTGCCAAATTAGCTATGAGATCCATCTATCCACTATTCAATCCAATTCACAACAAAACGCACCTTACATCCCGGACATTCCACAGCCCCCTTCCCTCCGCAGCTTTTACAGCTTTTCTGTAACTGCACAACAACACCAAATCAAATCATATCATAATTCCATTCACTCGAATTACTTTCGTTTCACTGAGGTAAAATAATTAAGAGACTCACCCAGTTAAGTGATTTAGAAGCAGAAACAACCGCACTTGTTCGTCTTTCGGCTATGATTCGATGAGGCACCGGTGGAGGCGCCACCACCTTCCTGAAAATACCAACGCCCTGCCACAGCACCACCACCGTCTCCATTTCTCTCTCCCAACTCAACGCACCTCGATGATATTATAACAATATCTCTCTATCTGTACTTATACATGTGTACCATATCTATCCACCTCCCATTCCATTACTTATCATTAATCCTTATATACGCTAAATCCAATTTCCTTATCGACCAATCACTTCCTAACATACAAAAATATAAAACATATTCCCATCACGATAATTATTGTATCATTATTATTCATATTTTTATTTCTTAAAATAACACTTCTATATAGCATTACCTCCACAGTGTAATAAGAATATTGTTTTTTAATTCAAATCAAATCACCAAATTAAATATATATTTTGTCAGTTCTATTTCCATTTCGATATAACTTAGAAGTGTTAACATGAGTTAATTCTACGCGTTAACTTAACTTTTGATGTGTGCTTAGTTAGAAAAACATTTACTTTTTATTTTTTTAAATGTTTGTTAAAGTAACCCTTGCTCCCTTGATTGATTGAGTGGTGAAATTGGATTAGCAACCCTTGCTAATAGCTTTTACACACCATTAGTTGAATTATCACATTCAAATGTCAAAGGATAAGAAAATTAATCATGAAATGGCATCAATCAGAATCAAATACAGAATAAAAAAGGGAGAAAATATTTGAACAGCTTTATTCTTGAATTTTATTGTGTACATCAAAGAAAAGAAGTTACACTAATTTGTATGATGAAAATGATCTACAAGGAGAATGGGTTTAGCAAACACAGATAAAGATAAGCATACTGTTTCTCAAGAATACTTTAATCTTCAAAAATATAATTAGATTTTAATGGATCAGGAATTCTAAAAAAACTATAGTTGACACGTGCCATGTATAAGACATTTCTTTTTGCAGCTCCACAATTTCTTCCTACACACTATCGTACATTTTGAAATTTCATTTTTTACTATTTCGAGGATACATGGTTGTGTTTTTATTTTTTAATCTTCAACTTTAGAAAAAATGGGATAGAGTGAGAAGAAGAGGAGAGACAAAGAATGGGAGAGAGCTGAGAGGGGTGAACATGGAAAAAGAAGATTGGAACAAGATAGGATTAAAATGGTCATGTGACCTGTGGAGGTGCAGGAAGCAATTATGAAGGTGAAGGAAGAAATGTATATTTGTATTATTTATTATTATTGTAATTATTTAGGATTATTTGGGATAATCTACAGGGATGGTAGCAGAAGAGTATTTAAAGTTGAAAGGAGAAAGATGATTTGGGATTGGGAATGAGTGTGAGAATGAGAATTGGGATTGGGATTGGGATTGGAATAGATAGAGAATAGAAGAGTCTAGATGGCGAAATCGGGATCAACCGCTGTCTCTGCCTCTGCAAAGGTTTACCCCTCCAACGATCCCGACCCAGACTCTTACGCCCTCGAGAAGTTCAGACTCTACGAAACCAGAGCGGTAATTACCCATTCACTTGTCACTCAATAATGTTTTACACAACCGATTAAATTAACCGATTTTGAAATTGCAATCGCAATCGCAGAGGTTCTACCTGATCGGCAGTGATCGTAACAAGAGGTTCTTCCGAGTGTTGAAAATCGATCGATCAGAGCGGTCCGATCTGAATATCAGCCAAGACCCCGTCCTGTATTCGCCCCAGGAGATCAAGAGCTTGCTTCAGCGGATTGCTGAGGGTAACAGAGCCACTGGCGGCCTCACTTTCGTCGCTAAGGTTTTCGGAATTGCTGGTTAGTACCTCTCTCTCTCTCTCTCTCTCTCTGATCATGTGTATATACATGTGTGCTATATATATATATCACAACCAATTCCTTTATCATTTTCAGGCTGCATCAAGTTTCTCGAGTCTTACTACTTGATTCTCGTTACTAAACGTAGACAAATTGGTGCTATATGTGGCCATGCAATCTATAGCATCAAGGAGAGCCAATTGATAACCATTCCACATGTTTCAATCCAATCAGATTTAGCTCACTCTAAGACTGAGCTCAGGTAGATAACCCTTCCAAAACGTTTACTAAATCTAATAACATCAGTTTCTTACCATCACCTCTTCTCACTGCAGGTACAAAAAGCTTTTGTCTAGTGTCGATTTGACCAAGGATTTTTTCTTTAGTTACACTTACCCTATAATGCAAAGTTTGCAAAAGAACGTTTCTCCTAGCGAAGACGGAGGGATGTCGTATGATAATATATTTGTTTGGAATGCATATTTGACACAAGCAATCAGGTCAAGATGCAATAACACTATTTGGACCATAGCTTTAGTTCATGGTCATTTTAGGCAGGTACGTTGCTTCTTTTCTGCCGTCCGTCATTCATAATAATTCGTTGCTTGTTAAATGGAAGCCTACTTGCTCTTCTTTGAAACATGCATTTTCATTAAAGGTCCATGGTAAAATTACAATAATTTATAGTATTCCTGCTAGTAGAGCAAGATGAAAAATGTCTTAACTTCACTATTATTGGAACTCGGGATAGAATAACAAGTGGTTAGCTTTAATACTCACAACAAAAGGTAGAAACACCCCAAACTTAGAACTTTGCTTGTCTCCTCAAACAAGAGAAAAGAAAAAGAAAATAAATACATTTATGATTTTAAAAATATAAAAAGAGATATATCACCTCAGCAAGATAATATTTTAGAAGTATTGGCCCCAAATTTCTTTCTATAGAAATTAATAATTATGGCTAATTACTCGTAGAAATAAACACCACTTATAATTTGTTTTCCTCAATTAAAATGCATCAGATGAGTGTTCTACTCAAGTTAGCATTGAAAATGTGCAAAACAAATTTGCCCTTTATAGAGATCGTCATAAAGGTTTTGGAGGCATGAAAACTGGACCCCTTTGTATCTAGGAGGCAAAAGAAATAACGGGCTAGTACAAATTTGTGGGTTTCGAAAATCTAGAAGCCCTCAATAATTGGAGGCCTTATGCAAAGGCTCTACTTGCATGGATTGTTCTACGCGCATGCTCTTCATCTGTCATGAAAACATAATAAAAAATTCGTGGAAGGATCACTAAGGTCTTTCTTGACTTTTAATAAGGCCTTACTAACAAATAACATGGTTTTACACCACTTGGGAAACAAGAGAGCATTTGTGTTCTTACTTCATACACACACACACACACACATATATATATATATATATATATATTTCAAACTCCTAACTAGTTTTATTTTCTTTCAAATTATTTTGATAATATATATATATATATATATATATATATATATATATATATAACTAGGTAGGTTATTGGTTGAGATACCCAATATTTTTCCCCTTTTTGGTGGGTCTGATAAACACTCATCCCAAACTTAGAACTCTTATTATTTGAACTCGCACATGCTCTCCTACTCTCTAAGGTGTGGAAAACATTTGTTTTTCATTAGGCTCAAAGGTTCCAAAACAAAATTTTTCTGTTTGGTTCAATTGGGTAACAAAGGATAATGATAAATGTCGCACAAAATATGTAATCATGAAATTAAAGAGATTGAAGAAAATAAATTTGTATGAAAAACAATGCAAAAACTTATAATTTTGAATTTCAAATCACTATCTCACTTGATTAGGCTGTAAGTTCTAAATTTCTGAAATATCAAGTTATGTCTCATATTAGCTTTGAGTAAATGTATCCACAATTCTAAAATTTCTCATGCTCACATAACTTGGAACTTTTTATAATTTAGAAAAAAGATTAAAATAAAAAGGAATTAAGAACCTGTGCAACTCCATTACCTCTCTAGCCAGTTGCTAATTGGTCCACAAATCCAATTGACCATGCAAAGTAAAACATTAGTACTGTATTTCTGGACCCTGTATTTTTTTTTTTTAACTTAACGCAGTAATGACTGCCAAGTACTGGGATAAACAGTAAGGGCTGAAAACAGTATATTTTATTGATTGATGAGACAGGCACCTTGTTGGTGGTAATGGGAAGAAATGAGACTTGTCATAAAACTTGTTATCCAAAGATGTTTTGTTGCTTTAAAACTTACTTTTAAACTAATTCACCGTAATATATTTTTAAGTAATAATGGTTTTCAAAATCATTTTGAAGTCGTTTCTTATGTATAGTTCTCAATTAGTAAAATACAAAGAAAGTAACCAAGAGGCCCTTGACTTTCTAGACTATGTTTGTCATTCAATTCATAACAAGTTTATATTCATTCTATATTCATTCTGTTGTTTTCTTGTAAATCCATTTTGTATCCACTTTCATACAAATATAAGAGTGATTTTAATTTTAGACTCAAATATAAATTCCATGAAAGATAAAATAAAGTAAGTACTACTATTATAATATATGTTTCAAGAAGAGCAAAGCAAAAAGGAAAGGGAAATCATCAATAATGCAGCAACTGTTGGGAAATTTGGTTCATTGACTTCATACAATCATGACTTTTGATTGAAATGATCTTCTATGGCTTATAAGAGCTATTTGAGTGTTTCATTTCAATAATTTGTTCCATGTTCGAAATATAATCAGTCCACATGATTATTTAGTTTCTGCATATTCAGATCTGGATTTAATACATACAATTATGCTTAAGGATGACAACAAAGTGGATGCGGGTTTGACTATACTCATTCCTGTCGTGTAAGAATCTTGTGTCTCATCCCTGTCCTTATTGAGTAACGGGTATACGCATATCTACGTTCATATATGCTCTTGTAGTATCTCAAATATTTATTACAAAAAAGAAAAGTCACATCAAAGGAACCATGATATGTCAAGGATTTAATGTTAGTGGGACACAATTTCTTTTCTTCAATGTCCAATGTCAAGGGAGAAATGATAATTGCATAAATCTTAAAATAGAGTACCAAATAACAATTGCAAATGAAGTAATTATAGAAAAGAGTAAAAAAAAACACAATTGAAACTTCAGGGAAATTACAACATCTATTTTTTTCAAATGTTGAGTGAACCATTGAGAAAGAAGGGAATGAAAAATTGTGAAGCAAAATAAGAGTTCTTCAAATGAAACAAAACTAAGAACTAGAGAGAAAAGATACAAGTATTTGAGGTTACCTAATAAACTAAGAGATTACACTATTGAACACTCGAAATTGAGATTCAAACATTTTCACTTCATAATAAAAAACCAACAAATAAAAAATTAAGTGTGTCCTAGAAACGATTTAATTGGATGAAATTGAGGTTTATATTTCCTAAAATGTAATATATCGTTTGTTTGAAACCACACAAAGGAAAACAGTTGTAACTTGAGGTTGTGATAGAGGGAAATTACCTTTGGGATCTAGTGAACTTAGTGGACATTGAACGAGTTGAACAATTGAGAGAGAAAATGAAAGATTTTGTAGCAAAAGAATAGTTCTTAAAATGAAACAAAACAAAGGACCAAAAAGAACAATGAAAATAAGATTTTTATGTTACCCAATAAACTAAGTGTGGTTTAGTAATATAAAATGGGTATGGAGATTGGGACATGACAAATATGCACTTCCAGTTCCAAGTCCCTATAATTGATTTAAAAATCATATATTACCTATATCCATACTTGTGTCAGGTTCAGTATGAGGATTCTCGTCAAAATTGGGCAGGTTCGAACAATATCTATGGGTGTGGTTTATTTGCCATCCTTAGTTATCCCCCATCGCCTTTACTCACTTTTATTACGTTATTTTGCTGTCTTGTCAATTAGTTTAACTATTCACAACAATTGTTATTGTATAATTTGATTTGTGGTTTTAAAAAATTGCAGAGTCGTCTATCAATTTTTGGAAGAGACTTCAGTGTTTCTCTGATTTCTAGACGATCGAGACATTTTGCAGGGACACGGTAAGCTCTTATTTTTATATTTTATTCATGTTTTTCTTGTTTCATAGTTGATTCAAATGTCATGAATCACTATGATAATTTAAATTAGACAATTGTTTTCTGTGATTTTGTGATTATATTTTAATTTCATCCTTAGAAGTGTTTTGTTAAATTTCTAGCTATATATGATTTTTTTCAAATTATATATTAATGTAATATTATTCTTCTCTTTCTCTGTGATGATTAATGGTAGAACTATACAGTACATTGTAAAATTTCCCAACTAGTCAACTTTTTTCAAAAGCAATTTTCTTTGAAGATTATTTTATAGTTATAGAAATAAAGCACAAATCCTTTATTATAAGCAAAAATTGGATTATATATGTTTTGTAAGGGACATTTTTATTCCAATTTCATATCTTTGTTTTTAGAGGATGTCAAATCTCTTCTATTTATTTATTTTCCTGTTTTCGTTTTCTTAATATAAATAAAACACTTGTGTTGTCTCATAAGCACGTTTCAACTTAATGTCTCTCTCTTTCCTATAGTTTAACAGTTTGAATGGCCAATCAACTACAAAGCAACAGTAGTTGATTGGATGGATGATGGTTGCAGTTCCTTCCACAATGAGAAAATACTCATTAGAGAGCATGCTAGACCATTCTATAAATTGCTTTTGGTATAATTTTAAACGAGGAAGAATATTCTAAATTTCTATTGTTTCAAGATTGTATGGACATGACTATCCTTATAAGTCTTAGTTTTATCCTACATTTGAAATATAGTTTTTTATGCGCGGCCTAAGTCCTATGTTAAGTAATATGGGATGCTCTGTTCGTTTCCTTAATAGCTAGCTTTTGAGGGTGGATTTCCCAAGTGCTTGGATATATAAATTGGTACCAAAGTTGGTTGTCAATGTATTTGAAAGGGCTATCTATGGAGGGTTTTGACCGGTTAAGGGTTCTGACAATGGAGAGTCGGGTGAATTATCACTAAGTGAAATGTGGTAGAGTAAGAGCCGGTTTGGATTCTTTGCTCTAGTTTCTCACCATGCGTGTCCCTCTCCCATTTAACTGTTCTGCATTTTTAATTATTCTGAGATACCTGTGTTTGAGTTTGCCAACTCAGTCATGTCTCCGAAGTTTGAATTCATGCATGCTTTATTTTTCTTCTCATTCCACATTGATGATACACATTATACAACTGTTTTCTTCTCTCATGTCCTTTCCATTACCTAGATCTGATGATCATAACTCTGTGCTTTAAAGGAACATTTTAACGTCTTTATTTGTCCTGTGGTTACGTTGATTAGGTGTAGAAATGAAATGAAATGAATTCATTTGTCTAAAAAATGATCTCAACATCTTCCCTGTGGGGTAAATGTGCTTTGAAAATGATTAGGGAACTATTATTCTCCTTTTTGTACACCTAGGTTTCATTCTTAGTTTTGATATTTTTTTTTTTGGGTAGCCTGTTGTTTTCAACTTGTTCACCTAACTTCTCAATGGTCTGCATTTGCAAAAGAGGTGTAGCTTTACACATTCTAAGTAAAGAATTTAAGATCATGATCTGTCATTATGCATTCAGTCTTAAATTTGTTAGGTAGATTTGGGAGCATTTTATTGTGGTTCTTGCCTAACTCGGCTTATCATTCCTCTATTTTTCAAGTTCTCTTTTTTGAGCTTGGTGAAATATGGTTTTTCAATTGTTTAAGCTGTGATGTTATGATAATAGTCGAATGTATGTTGTATATTTGACTGATTACAGGCTTTGCATCGTTTGGTGCCATTTGATGGAATTTAGTACCATATTTGTCTTATGTAATGAGTTTTGTTGCACTGGATTGTTTTTCCTAGACTTATCTATCATTATTGTTTTTGCAAGGGAAACTTCTACTCTTCTAAATAATTTTCCCTAGAACTATGGTTTTTAACCCTATTTTAATTTCTAACACTTGTTTTATTCCATAGGATTATTTATTTTAGTTTTTACAGTGGTTCCTGAGCCAAAGTTTTATTTTGTGGTTTTTTAGTTAGGGCAGAGTTCATAGTACACGATTGGTTGAACATTTGCTGATGCTGGTTCTCTACATTTTTAGGAGTTTGTGTTGGTTTGATTGGAATTTATATGAATTAAACATGGAAATATTCTTTGATATCATGAATTATCTGTATTTCGAGTTGATGTTTGGTTTTACATTGTGTCTATCTTGCTATAACAGTAATGGTTAAATTAATTTTCTTTGTAATCAAAATTTTCTGCAGTTACTTGAAAAGGGGTGTGAATGATCGGGGGAGGGTTGCTAATGATGTTGAGACAGAGCAGATTGTCCTTGATGAAGAAGCTGGCTCTTGCAAGGGGAAAATGAGTTCAGTTGTGCAAATGCGGGGATCAATACCACTTTTTTGGTCACAAGAAGCATCAAGATTTAGCCCTAAGCCTGACATAATTTGTACGAAATAGTTGAGATTAATATTTATCCTGTTCATTGTTCAATTTTTTGCTGTTATAAACTATAATGCTGGAAGTTCTCTCTTTTTTTTTTTTTTTTTTTCTTTTTTTCTCTCCTT
>Ga0214542_1000158_pt1 | contig 101604 bp, 35 predicted proteins | sample CNSS1metaG_FD_160096 | JGI IMG/M metagenome (GOLD analysis project Ga0214542, IMG submission 160096) | Root nodule microbial communities from cowpea collected in UCLA plant growth center, Los Angeles, California, USA - CNSS1 | ecosystem: Host-associated > Plants > Roots > Nodule | place: USA... | reverse complement strand
TATATATATATATATATATATATATCGTAAATGAACCTCTTTTCTCTTTGAGCTGGTCCACCATATCTGTCCTGCCAACACAGCATGTTTACCTTCTCTAATCTACACTCACCACCATCATTTTTCATATGACTTTCTTTCTTTATTTAGAGATAATAGAAGAATCTAATGTGAGAAAATTTACAGTAATTGGTGAACCAGTTCTAAGCTAACTGTTCCGAGTTACATCCATGTCATATTATAAGCGGTTGGTAGTTAAAAACAATTGGCACCAGCAACTTATTTATATGTTTCATGTATATAGGTATGTTACATACGATTGAAGTGATAAGGTTATAGAAGATTAAGTATTTCACCGACACATATGCAATGAGGTGAGATATGCATGGGAAGTAATAGGTGTGTGTGGTTCCAAGTTGCAATTAAGTTTGAAACAAGTGAACGCGTTTTTAAACAGTTGATGATAGGGATTGGGAAGTGAAACTCAGCAACAAATGTATATAAAATGATTGCAAAGCAATCAAACACACGAATGCATCGCAGTCAGAGGTCACAGGTTGTATGTGTCGGGCGTTGCCAGAGTGAGAGACCCCTTGTCTTCAGATTCAGATACCTTCTGTACGTATGTAGTACGGGTAACGGACCACGCCGTATACGGTTCATATACGTACGCAGCTCCTCAACTTTTGTATTATTATCATTACATGCAGCAGCAGCATCATACGTTACTGTTAGAGTTAAGGTTGGTGAAGAATCCTGGTAACTGTTTCTACTCCTCTCACCACTGTCTAAAGCTTAGAGCATTGTGTTTGGACTTTGTTGCTAAAACAGAACTCAAATTAATGTTAACGGATAGGGTAGAAAGGAGTTATACTTTCATTTAATGACGTGTCATCGTACTAAATAAAGAGTTTGGAATCTCATATAATTCACATATTTAAATTCATTAAATGTAGTACAATTAAGTGTGAAATTAATTTCAAACATTATAAGTCTTGGTCACTTTATTTAATTTGGAAGAAAAATTATCCATTAATTAACCAGTTTCCGACTATGGAATTAAAAAATTATAGCAAAATAAAAAAACCTGAAATAACTATAACACTTATTTAAGGATCGATTAAACTTACTCAATATTATGAGATTAAGTAATAATGTAAATGTTATTATGCTAGCTGAATCTATATCCAGATTGAACTCACCAAGTGTAATAATAATTAGAACTGTCAAAATGGGTTGAAACTCACTAGCTAACCCAGCTCATCACAGGTTTGAGCCGAATTGAGTTGAAATTCTTTTATAAATTTAAATACGGGTTGATTTTTGACCCGACTTACTCGGGTTCAACTCATGGTGAGCCAGATTGGTTCACTAACCTGCAAATGAAGAGTCACACAAGTGTTTTTTGTTAAGTTAGGCTTTGCATTTGGGTCATGTTAGGTTATTTTTTTTAGCCAACACATAGATAATTTATACTTTTGTGATTTTAGTTTGTATTTGGATTGTATTAAAATTTATTTAGATTTTAATTAGAATTAGAATTTAGTTTTGACTGAAAACAAAAATAATATATTTTTTGAATTAAGTGAACCCGTGAGTCAACTCGTTTAACCCATCAGCCAGTCGTAGGTCAGGTCGAGTTCGAATTTTTTTAGCTCGCTAATAAGTGAACCAGATTGGTTGACTCATTAAGTGATCAACTCGTGATGGATCGGGCCGGATTATCCATTTTGACAGCTATAGTAATAACATAAAAAGAAGTATCAAAATTTTGCTTTGTCTAGAGAGTTAAACGGAGAAAAAAATAAGTTATATATTGTAGTGTTGAAATATTTTAAGTAACAAATATAATCCTTATCAATATTTTAAATTTAGGCTTGATTAAATACTTAAAAAAAACTATAATACAATAAAAAGCAAAGGCATTTTAGTTTATATATAAGTTAATTTTGAAAGGTTAAAGTGTAAGAGATAACGAGACAACGAGTGAGAAAGACGTTTCTGATAGGAACAACTCTATTGGGCCAAGAAAAAAAAAATCTCCATTTTCTATATTTAACAACCCACAAGTGTGTTATTACATCTTTAAAATGTTTGTTTTGAAAAAAGAAATCCTCAACGCGGAGCATGCCAAGTGGCTCTTTTCTCATCCATTTGTTTTTCAAAATGAGTGAATTTCTTGTATCCATAGCGTGAAACGACAACATGAAAGTCGTAAAAGATATTAATTTCTTTTGTTTTTTAGACAAAGAACTTTCGTGGCCCCCAAAAACCATGCCAGTAAGACCTTAAAGTCTTGAACGAATAAAGTTCATTAATGTGTTAAGAAAATAACAGGAACTTGACTTTTGTGAAGGATCAAATTAGCACACGCAAATGCCTCTTCCTGAGACTAATTAATAGTAATTAGATATTGTATTTATGAAATCCACGTTATGAGGACCGTAATTATACAAATAAGCCGCAGTGAAAGGACCACACAACATTAAACAATTTGAGGTTCACACATTCAACTATGTTATATATAATATTCCCAAATTAATTAACACCCACGAGTTGTGAAAGCAATGAAGGAGTGTGAAGAGAGACACATTCCTGTTGAATTGTGCGAAGCACAGATGTGCATGCCTTTTAGAGACAGGCTCGTACTATATATAATTAAGAGGGGAAAATCATATTCATCATGCCACTTAATAAAAAAAAACACTTAACATATTATATATTCAAGGACAGTTGTGTTTACAATAATTTAGGCTCATTAAAGAAAAACACATTTATATGAAAAAAAAATGTATAAAGAAAGTTTACATTTTTAAGGGTAAGACAAGAAGGAAGACGTAAGATAGATGTTTTTGGATTGAAGTGTGGAAGATTCATTCCTATTTTGTGTTTGGAAGAAGTTGATTCCTTTCCTTGTTCTAGAAAAGGAAAAGGATAAACAATATTTTATGATGTGATTCATTAGAAAAAAAAAAAAAAAAAAAAAAAAAGAAAAGAAAAGAGCGTGGCATTGGGATTCCAAAGGGACAACATTTGGAAGGCACCAGATATGTCCCACGCGGCGTTATCGGAGTGCAAACCACCTTCTATGGGGTACCTATTTATTACGATAATCTATAATTATCATAAATAAATAAATAAAAAAAATTGGATTATGACATCAATTTATTTGCTTCCCACATTATGTACCATCACATCATTTAACTGCTGCCACTTAATTCATGCCTTGCAATTTGGGGACTAAAATGCCATCTCAAATTTTTCGATCATTTCGCGCCTATTTTTAATTATCACTTAAATCATTTAGTCTAATTAAGTTCGTATTAAAGTTGTGCGGTCGAATAACTATTAAAAATACTGAATTACATCAAAATATTTTTTTATCTACTTTGTTTGATGTGATACAGATTCTCTTTTGGACTCTCTTATATTGGGTTCGCTTAATTTTAGCAAGTTAAAAAAAGTAATATATATTAAAAATATCAAAATCAATATATTTTGAAATTATAGACGATAAAAAATTAATAAAAAAATAAGGATTTTTTCTAATATATAATTGCTTAATATATTATTAAATACTATCTTCTATTGTTTTTTTTAGCAATAAAAAATATACAAATAAAGAAATATTTAGGGTGTTACAATTTTTTACACATAAAAAAAATACAAATAAAGAAATATTTAGGGTGTATCTCATTTTGAATAACATGAATTATGTATTTGAGGTTATCTTACATGATATTTGAGTCAAGTCAAATCATTGTAAGTTTATTAGATCGCTAAACAAGTATTTACTCCCAACGTGTAATTGAAAAAAAAAAAGATCATTTATTTAATTATAAAAACAAATAGTTAATGTGATCCTCGCGATAGAGAGAGAAACAGGAATGCATTATACTAACTATTTTATTTTTGCTTTTTGTTGCTTTTTTATTCTTTAAGTTTATATGAAACTGTTATGTTGTTTTGTATAAATTAAGCATGTAAATTATTAGCTTGTAATAAAACTCTTAAGTGGAATTTTTGCACAGAATTAATAGTTTAACATCGGACGATCAATATGGGGCCACCGACCTCTTTTCTTATTCTACATCATAGGTTGGAAAAAACTAAATATATCTATCAAAATGTACTATGAATGAAAATTGACTCTTCAGGAAAAGTCCTTTCAAATTATTATTTTTGGCAATTTTTTGAACTCTTAAATTGCAAACTCTCCTAGGAAAGAAAAAAGAAATAACTTTTCAAAAAAGAAGTACTCACTCTGGTCACTCGGACACAGCCTACATTCTCAATTTAACAAATAAACTTTAGAGAGAAAAAAAAAACAGGGAAGAACCAAGCTTTTGAGTCTAAAATACACAATTGTGTAAAACTCTAACTAAAATATAGAAGATTTTTTTTTTCTAAAATATTGATGTTCTGTAAAAGCATATATAATTTCATATCATATGAAAAAGAATGCGATAGATATATACCAATAAATAATGAAAAAATAGGTGAGTTTCTTAGCCATCTAATTATGATGAGTTTGAATTTTATATCGAGAGAACTAAGAACATTGATTAATATAGATTTATAAACTTATTATTATAAGATTTTTGGTTAATAGTGTATCTAATGTCTTGTCTAAATTATTCACTCTTTGTTTATACCAAGTCCCTTTCTAAAAAAAAAAAGAAGAATAACAAATTAGAAATGCCTTCACATTAAATTTAGTATTTCTTCACCAAAAGAAAAAAAAAATAGTGTACTTATATTAATTTTAATTTTTGTTGAAGATCCGTAAATTCATTGTCTTAAGATTTTGAGTTATGTGTGAATTGAACTTATGTTTCATTTTTGTATCTTCCTATTACTATTCTCTAAAAAAAAACTCGTCACTAGTATGCGAAAGTCTGACGAGACGCAAATGTGTCCCGTTGGCGATGCAAATAGGAGTTATCAGCAAGAAATTGTTGAAATCCAAGTATGAATTTAAGGATAAAAACTTATAAATTCATTGTCTTAATGATCTTTCAAGCCGTTTAGTAGGTATAAATATTTTTAGAGTTAATAGCGTTATTTCAAGAAGTTTCAAAAAGACTGGTATTTTTTAATTTAATTTTTCTGGAATCCAATTTCGTTTATTTTTTTCTATAATTTTTATTCTAATGTAAAGGTCTTACAAGACTAATACTCTCAATGATATTTTATTTAATTGTTGGATTCATATATTATATATATTTCGAAAACAAAAAAATATTTTTTATTCATATAAAGGTCTTGTTCTTTTATATCATGTTAACCTACTTTAATAGAAAAGTCTTACAAAATTAGATCATTAATTTTATGACCAAATTATGGTCCTGCAACAAAAATGCTTTACCAATCTTTGTTCTCGTACATTCATTTCTTAAGATTATTGATTGTAAATGGTTTATTCAAAGTACTATATTTTTATATATAATAATCTCGGAATAAAATTTAGACTGTTCTTTTCAAAAGCACACCGCCCGAAAAGAAAAGAATTATAAAAAAAAAAAGTGCGTTAAATAGGCATAAATACTCGTCAAGTCATATTTTGTTTGTTTCATTGGAAATTCTTTAGTTTGAACAAGAACAAATGTAAATTATTCTTTAGTTATGTTTGGCTTTAGAAATTTCAACGAATGTGTTTGTGTAATGTGAATGTGAAATCGTGGCTTGTAAATGATTCAGAAGGCTGAAAGTAAAAAAGGTTGTGTGACATTTTTGGCGCAAATTGAAACAAAGGTTCCGTTATCCAACTCCAAATATGAAAGCACTTTAAAGAAAGTGGAAACGGGAAATTAGAGATGAAAAGAACGCAACAATAGTTGAAGCTTCGTTCTCATTTTTGTATCATCAACTTTATTCCCATTCCATCCACGGTGTGGGTAGGCTGTGACCAAAAAGGAAAAAAATAGAAAAAGAAAAAAAAAATGTAAAAGTGAATGGAATATTAGTAAAACATTCTTTGCTCCTTAGGTTGGAAAATGACAGGTTCATAAATAGGTTGAATTAGCAACGTATTCGATTTTTGAGCAGTGAGTGGTTGACAAAGACGATACATGCCACTGTACCTGTTCTTCAAACTTCAAAGTACCATCATCCACAAAATTAAGTACAACATCATCATTAATGATATTATTGGATTCCTAGATTGCAAAATTATCATTAAAAATGTTTTAACATGCCTAAATTATGTAATTCTATTTAATTGAGTAGATATTAGAGCATGTGGATTTTATTTATTGTTTTGAATATTTTCAGGAAATGTCCCTTTTATGCATTATTACAATTGTGATTGATAGGCAATCGGGCAGGCCCAGTAGGCTTGGTCCTGTATTACATGCAACAACCGCTACAGCTGTTATTATCATTCTTGCAAAAAAAATAAAATAAAAAATAAAACTTATGATTATCAGATATATCTTTTTAGTAGGTCCATAAAAAAAATTTCCACTCATCCATAAACAATTCAAGACAACACTATAGTTATAACAACACGTAAGAGTGACGTTAAATATTTTGTTAATGTGTGCATGCTTTATGAAAAGAGGATACTTTACGAATATATAGAACTATTTTTTTCAAAACTATATATAAGTGTTTTTTAATAAAGATTAATGATTTATTTGGTTAGTAAGAAATTATATTCCAGATATTTATGCCTTCTTCTGGGTTTTGTTTCCATACCAAGCAATTCACGAATCACGGGCCGGGCAGACAACATTCAAAACTTCACGTGACATTCACGTGTGCTTCTATAACTCCCAAATACTGGGACTCCTATCTATATTTATACTTTTAACATCATCAAGCTTTTGAAACTTTTAAACAATTCACACCCGCAAAAAAAAAAAAAAAAACCAGAAAAATTAACCTCGTTTTTTTAATACTATGTGTCTCCAAAATTAAACTAACGGTTATGTCAATCCTTCATTTAATTATTTTATATGTAGCGTTTGTTTGAGAGTAAAGTAATAAAAGTGTGATATTTTGGTTTTTATATTTGAAATGGTTATTAAACGTTTGTGATGATCCTCTCCGTTTACTTTTCTAGGAAAATGGTGGAGAAGGACAATTATTTTGGGCCACTGAACTGCGCAGCGTACGAATATATGAGAACCGCAAAGAAACTGCAATAGCATGATATGATGAGGTTTTTTCTAGCTACACTGTGCCTCCGTGCATTATATCTAAAATTAAAAAAAAAAAAAAAGCCTTACCATGATTTGTGTTCACAAAGCAAGTGCTAACTGGGATTTGTTTTTGTTTGCATCAAAGATATTATAACATAATATTTAAGTTTTTAATTAATAATATTAATCTGACTAAAAAGTGTCGTACATGTGACGTACGTACCAACATTGTAGATTTGTTTATTTGAGGAAGGCGTGGAATTTTATTATTTTTTTGAAGGGTGTTAAAATGTTTTAGGAATTTACATTATGGGATTTGAAAAGTGTAGTAATGTATAATGGATGGAATTTGGAAAAGGAATATACGGAGAACTAGAAAAGGAAAAAGGATAGCGGAGTAAGTGTCAATCAGATTCAACAAGGAAGAATATGTCTCGAGACGAGATGAGAAATGAGAGAGACGAGAGAGATGAAAGAGATAGGAGATGTGATGGGGAAATTGATATGATATGGTTAATATTATCATGTCATGTGTGGGTAGCATGGCACTCTCATTCTCATCTTTATTTATGAGACAGAGTGAGTATAAAGAGAAGCAATGACACCAATTCTGATTCCCCCTCACTTTTGGCTTCTAAGTGATTGCTGACTCCTTATTTTCCCCTCTTCTTTCCTTTTTCTGCCTAATATTATTATTCTCTCTTCTCTCTTCTCTTTTCTGTGTTCATGGAACCTCAACACCAACAATCCCCAACCAAGTCTCGCTTCAGACGCATCTGCGTTTACTGTGGTAGCAGCCCTGGCAGAAGCCCCAGCTACCAACTCGCTGCGGTTCAACTCGGAAAACAACTGGCAAGTATATATTATAATTAATATCATTATCTTTTGTGTTTTGTTTGTATGAGAAAGGTGTGAATGAAATGTATGATATGTATACTGTGTAGGTGGAGAGGAAGATTGATTTGGTGTATGGAGGAGGAAGCATAGGGTTGATGGGTCTAATCTCACAAGTTGTATACGATGGTGGACGCCACGTGTTAGGGTAACTCACCGTTCCCTTCTTCTCTCTCTTTCTTCTTCATCTTTTTTTTTTTTTTTATATATATCCGATTCCTCATCAATCTTCTCCCTCTGCTACTGCTACAGGATCATTCCAAACACACTTAATGCAAGAGAGGTACACTTCTATCCACAACTTGCATATTTTTTTTTTTCTTTTCACAATTCATTCATTCATTCAAGAACTGATAGCAGTGGTTAAACGATGTGTTCAGATCACCGGCGAGAGTGTAGGAGAAGTGAGAGCTGTATCGGGCATGCACCAACGCAAAGCAGAGATGGCCCGACAAGCCGATGCATTCATTGCACTCCCAGGTTTCTCTTCTTCTTTTTCTTCTTTCACCCTCTTTCTCTTTTTTTCAAAATTCTCTTTTCTTCCACTTATGTGGAAATATAGCCAGATATTATTATTATTATTTAATTGTTTTTCAAACAGTAACATTCTTAACTAACGTACTGTCACCTCACCTCTCAAATTATTATTTCACCCCTTTCAATGATTTTTATTATACCAATAATTTTATGAACTAAAGAATTTTTTTTTTAATGTTTGCTTGTGAATATATATAAATAACAAATACGCCCGTCTTAATAATTTGTCATCGTTTCCCAAGATAACTGTTTCTGTAACTGTCAACCGTATGGGTTGTATGTATGATCGAATTGTTTTGGCGGTGATTCCTATGAAATTCCTAGTATTGGCAGTAATAATAATTCCTTGCAAATTTATGTTCCGACAGGTGGATATGGCACCCTCGAAGAACTACTGGAAATTATCACCTGGGCTCAGTTAGGTATCCATGATAAACCGGTAAGATTTCCAAAATTAACCAAAAAAACAAAAACAAGTTCTTTTCCACTCTTTCATCTAAGATAATAGTATGTATTAAAGCAGTATTTTTTTAATTTTTTTAATTTTTTTTGGGTGTTGACGTCACTTAATACATCAGGAAATTTATTTAGCGAAATGACTGGGTTATTAATTAGTAATAAATAGGCATTATTTGGGGAAGTCAAAGAAAAAGACAGAATGATGGTGTTTACCGTTCAAACAAGAGAAGTAATTGATTGATGATTATTTTTGGAAGCTGAATGGTGACTCATGATGAATTAAGATTGATTAAGTAACAATTTAATTTAATAATGAAAAAAAAAAGGGGGGAAGAAAAGTGATGGGAGTGAATTGGTTACAGGTGGGGTTGTTGAACGTGGATGGGTACTACAACTCGCTGCTGGCATTCATGGACAAAGCTGTGGACGAAGGTTTCGTAACACCTGCTGCCCGTCACATTATTGTTTCTGCCCAGACTGCCCAAGACCTCATGTGCAAACTTGAGGTACATAATAATATTTATTTAATAATATGTTATATGTAGAGAGAGCCTATGATATATGCACACGTGGGAGAACGTGGTGGGTGGAATCCGATTTATCTGAACCGTTGATTTCCCACTTTGAACAGGAATATGTCCCCGAGCACTGTGGCGTGGCCCCCAAGCTAAGTTGGGAGATGGAGCAACAGTTAGTTAACACTGCAAAGTCAGATATTTCCCGTTGACTAAAAAACAGAACAACAACGACAACAACAACACTAATGCATCAGCAAGGAGGAGCCTAGGTTAATCTTAAAATTTAGTGTATAAGTATAACCTCAGATGAAATGTTCCACAGAATAGGTTTTTAGTTCACCTGTGGATTTGTAATTTATTTGCCTTATAAGCTTATATATTCACTCTGCAATTTTCTTTCTTCATTGTTAGAGCACTGTGTATTTTGATTTCTTAGCTACCAACTAATTGTGCATTAGAATTTGACTTCGATGCTCCAAGAACATATATGAATACAGAGTTATATATATATGCATATCGTGTCGGTGATTGATTTGTAATATTGGTGTAAGTTTCGTATATAAATATAATTAAGCAGTTGTTGAATACAGGTCTTAAGAGAAAGATTGTTGTGGATGGAGAACAATGATGACACGTTGAAATTATAGAGAAAAGAAGTTATAAAATAAAATAAAATAAAATAAAAAAATGGTTGGAATGTTGACGTGAATCACATGATGAGGTTCCATTCCATGATGTGATGAGGGTTCGGGGACGGGACCCTATTCTTTTTTTTTCTTAGCCAACTACTCGTTCAGAAAAAAAGACACACTTTCTGAGTCTTATTCTAACCAACGCTATGGTCCCTCAGGGATGGACCCACTCATGAATGAATGAATGAATGAATGAAGAGAAATAATAATGTGAATAAAATTTATATTACTAAGACTTATCACTTCCTACCTTCTCAAAAGGGAGATCCTATTATTAGCTATAAGGGGAATGGGAAATAGGCACCAGTATATTCAAGAGGGGACAACCCTGGCTCCTTCCCCAAATATCTTTATACTTTCTTCATTTCTTTATACATCATTATTTTTGTCAACATAGTATCTGGAACATTTTGGAGACTTTAGCTTCATAATTGAAGCAGCCATTTTGGAGCATAGATGAAGTTATTGTGGATGAATAATTGAAGCGCTGAAAGGAAACCTATTCTTGGCCGTACTCAATGGACAACTTCCAAGGTGCCTCGTGTACAAAACAGAAGTTTTGAAGAAAAATCTCACAATTTTGCTATATACTAAAATTCAGGCTGTGGAGGAAAACCATGTCTTCAACTTACGTGTTTACATCAAAGAAAACTTATAAGGTTTACGTAACTTTAGAATTTGAGACGAAGAAGCAGCGCTTGGTGTTTATTCATTGGATGCTCTCTAACTACTGATCTTGTCGGTGCCATAATGTGATATCTCCCAACCTATGTGTCTCTGTTGTTGTGGACTGAGTTCTTCACAGGTGTTAAGGTGGGATGAACCTACCAAGTCGATCGTTAATATTAAATTGCTTAGATAGAAACAATCCACCATTTTTGAAACACTAAATCTGAAAGACAAAGGTATCGAGCATAATGATAGGAGAGGATGCAATAATTAATGTTGAGCAAGGAACCAGAAGGAATGCATGAGCACGTGAAGGTGGTATTTGGGAACTACAATCAATGGGAACTCTTCACGTTGCGATTCTTTCATTATTGGAGAAAAGGAAGGTGATGAGTATGGAAAGGAAATAATAAAAAAAGAAAAAAAAAAAACCTTTTGGCCTACCTTTTCCATTACTTTTTCTTTTCCCTTTTTTTGAGCATTGGATAAGCATCACCTTCGTTCATAAAATTTACAGTGCCGGTGAGAATCACGTCTTCGTAGTCTTTATTTGCGTGCAGTGATTCGTCTTTCCTCTTCCCTTCTTATTTTATGGTGGTCAAAAAGATTAAAGAGGAACCAAAAGAAAGTGATTATAATGTTCTTAATGAAGTCTTGTTTAAGCTAGCTTATGGTGACGTAATGAATTTATTTGAGGCCCCACCAAAAGAATCAGCGTTTAGCTTTTTTCGTTACTTTTCACTAATTAATGTGTATCCGTTTTGGTGTGTTCCTTTTGCTATTTTCACACAAGTTTTACCGTCAAAGAGGGTCGACATTCGGAATATGAAGAAAGCATGTTTGAATATGTACGTAGCCTCTGAATTCAGTGAAAAGAAAGAACAAAATGATTAGCGTTTTGAATGTTTGGCGACCATCACGAACTTAAGCTTGGACTTGTTGCCTAAAACAACAAACTTTCTGGCACAGCAATTCCTGTTGAACCCAAAAGTAAACATTCTCGTCTGCTTCTCCCTTTATTCATTCAAATCAGAAGCTACTAGCTTAGTTTTTTGTTTCCTTCTGTTGCCATCCATCATTTTAAAACCTCCGCCATTGTCTTCTTCATCATTTCTTTACTTTGAAAAACCACATCCATCCATCTTTTTTCCATTCTGTAAGATTGACTATTGACTATGTAAGCAGAAGCAGCGTTCGTATGTTAATTAAAGTTATTGAAAACTTTAAGAATTACGACTGTGACTTGTTAAAATGAGAGGTTTCATATTTGAGATTTTAATAATAAATAGTTTGTTTGGGATAGTATATATTAAAGAATGTTTTTTTTATTTATTTCACTTGAATATATAATTATAATGTCATAACATTCGTTTGTTTGTGTATATGAATTATTGAATCACAAATTCTTCTCATGCTTTCATCAATACTTTTTTTTTTTTCATTTAGCTACGAGGTTATCTTTATTTAACATATATTCTTAATTGAGGTGTGTATTATTGTTTATTTCAAAATGATGAAGATGGATCCTGCCTGGCAGAGACAAATGGAATTTTCGTCAAAATTCTCTAAAATGAGAATGTCAACAATCTACGATAAAAGTTCATATAATTTATTTAATTTTAAAATATTCTCTCTTATTTTAGTTAGGATTGTGATTTTGTTAATTAAAAATGCTAACATGGTAGGATCTAATTCCATTTCAGTAGCTTGATTTTCATTGATTCTTTTGGCTATATAAATATGTTAGATCTTTGGAGGAGAATTCAACGGAAAAAGGTCAATACTGATGAACATATTATTATGACATCAGCCCAATGGAAAAACATAAGGATTCTTAAGTCTCTTCTACATTGATAACTCAAAATGTTAGTATTTTATTTTATTTTTTATTTTTTTGACTTTATATACTTATACATTTTTATTCTATTATTAAAGTGAATTATCAAGTATTTATTTTTCTTCGGTGTTACAATACAATAGGACATCCTAGTCATATAATCCAAGAACCTTGTACAAACCACTCCCCATATAATTGTATAGATTTCATCACTAGTTACAGTTTATCCAATTTCAGTTTTAACATGAGGTGATGTGTACCATGGTACTGTGAAGTAAGGTAGTAGTATTATTTTCTTCTTATTAGGTTGTTGCTCTTCCCTTAATGAAGGAAAAGAGTACAATCATATATCCTTTCCTCCTAATCTTCTTTGAACAACAAGGATCACTGCATGTAGGCAAGTGATAATGTACAACGTTAGGACTAGGTAGTCGTAGATGCCAACAAAATGTACCATGTCGGGCGTTGGTTGTGTCAAACAAAGTGCTCGTACTACAGAATGAAACAAAAGATCAATAATATGATCAAAGTCTAATGATAAGAATAATGGGAGAAGTAATACTAATAATAACAATAGTAATGATAAATTTTGAAAATGTGTTCCACGAACAACTACAACTAAATAGCTCCACACCTGCTGAGCTAATAATGCCAAAGCAAACTACACCCGTACATATACACGATAAACCTATCAAACCTCATGATTTACACTCATACAATCAAGCACATCATTGCAATATTATGTCTCATGCTTTTAACAACACTTTCCATTTGTCAGGATAGGGAAATGAATAAAGCTACAAAAAACACAAACCTATGTCAACAAGTGCAACTGAGGAGCTTAGGTAAAGGATTGAACAACAGAAGACGTGGTGACTAAACTTGATAGGAGACCGACTATGACAGCACTATTGTACGTGCTTGGTTCTGTTTGCATGGTATTGTTCCTGGAATCAATGAAAGTCTCATTCTTGAAGGGTCCACCAACAAGGGCTCCAGTAGCAACATTGGGATTTGGATCAGATGATTCAAGCCACTGGAATCCATCCTTGCAGCTAGCTTTTGCATCGGCAGGAATTGAAGCACCCCTATGATGCACGAATTGCGGGAATTTATCGCCGTAACCCACCAGAAAACTCGTATCCATAGGATTCTTGCCCAACACGTAATCAGCCTAAAAGTATTACATAAATTTTATATCTGAGCATGGATCACTCCAAACAGATATTGTGTGCAAATAATAATGCATGCATACCTGAGATTTGGCAAAGTCTCGAAGATCTGATGCAGTAAAGGAATCTGAATCACAATGTAGTTTTGGTGTCTGCGATGTTCGCATATAGTCACTGTAAATAACAGCTAAGAATGCAGATGCAACAGGATGTTGCAAAGAGTCCCATTCGCTCACCCATACAAGACCATCTGTAATATAGAAGAAAAGTAACAATTTATTTGCAGAACATAAGGCATAGAAATATTAAATCTAAAAATCAAATTTCAAACGTTTACATTTCAAAAGTACTTTATCCAGGAGCAATGACTATCGTATGATAGACCAAGTCTATTCAAGCAGTTATAATTCTGTACTTATCGGTAGTAATTTTGTATGTTTTGAAAGAGGAAACTCCTTATTACAGGAAAACCCTGCCCTCTTTACCTGTATGTGTTGGGGGGAAACCTTGAGTTCGTACTAAAATCTGGCCTAAAAAACTGATTGTTTCTATCTTCATTCAGAAATCAAGGTTTTTGTTTCTTGAGAACAATAACTTTGGAGCAGAATCGTCGGAAAAGCATGTACAGAAAATGAGTCTCAAGGAGATACTAAGCCAATTCTCACCACAATAATTATGGCAAAAAATGGCGGATGAAATTCAAGACATCCATATATTTTATAGAAATGAAGGAAGGAAATTCTAGCCTGGTCAGAACTAGTGAATGATCAAGAGCTTTTCAACACTCCCTCATAGAGCTTTCTAGATAGGGATTCAAGATCTTTTAATTAAAAATGCAGTACAAGTATGAGTACCCACTTTCGAAGGGCGAGATTCAACTGGATGGCTGGTCAGCATGTAAAAGTGTTCTGAAATTCAAAAGACTAAACCAAAGGTCAAGGAGTCCACGGCCTTCATTTGCACAGAAAGGGCAACTACACACTGGTTAAGTCACCATAAATGGGACCGAACAATGCACATTAAGGAAGAAGACAAATTCTTTGGCAAAAAACATCAAAGAAGTAAACCACCCACATTGACTCCGGAGCAAGAACAGTTATTTGATTTAGAGGTGTAAGGATCCCTGAAGATAATACTGAGGTGGTAAGTGTTGTTCAGAATTTACCCATTGCATTGAGAAAGGGAAAAAGATAATATGTTAAACATCATATTTCTCAATATGCTTGCACTGACAATCTCTTCAATAAACATTGAAGTTGTATTGATATGCCACATAAATTCCTACCTCAGTCCAATAAGCCATGAAAACTAAACATTGGACTCGAGCCATGGGAGAAAAGATGAATGCATTACAAAAAAACTGAACATGGGAGATGGTTAACAAACCAAGGCAAATGGAATATAGGGTACAGAAGAATATTTATAGTGAGATATAATGCAAACGAAACGATAAACAGACATAAAGCTAAACTGGTTACACAGGGATATACGCAAACTTATGGAATTGACTACAAGAAGTTGCTCTGGTAGCAAACATGAATGCTTTTCAAATTCTTCTTGCTTTGGCAGCTCATTTTTGTTGGGACTAACATCAGTTGGATGTGAAGAATGTCTTTCTTCAAGGAACTTTAGAAGAATTTTACATGAAAATTCCTCTAGAATTTGAAACCCGGCGAAAGAAATAAGGTATGTCTCCTAAAAAAGACCTTACATGGTGTTAAGTGATTTCCAAAAGCATGGGTGATTTACGAAAACAATAGTTTCCTTAGGATACAAACACAGTTAAGGAAATCATACCTTATTCATAAAGTACTTTGTTACTGGTAAACTCACTTTATTCATAAATCATACTTTATTCATAAAGTGTGGATGATAAGATTGTGATAGGAGATGATGAAATAGAAAAATCAGTTTTACACGAAAATTTGGTGGTCCAATTTGAAATAAAGGACCAAGAAAAACTCAAATAATTTCTTGGAAAAGAGATTTCTTATTCCAAAATGGTGAGCTTCATCTCAAAGAAAATATGTACTTAATATCCTCAAAGAAACAAGATTTTGATGTAGAACCTCATAAGTTCTAATTAAATAAAATCATAAAATTAACACCAAAGAGAGTCCTCTTGCAGGAAAGACCCACTATTAGAGAATGGTAAAAATGCTTATTTATCTATCACACACAAGACCAGACATTGTTTATGTAAAATGCGGTATGTTAGTTTATGCATGATCCAAGGGACACATGCAAGTCATTCACAAAATTCTTCAATACTTACAGTCAGCCCAAAAGAGGGATCATCGTTAAGGAAAAAAGACATTGACCCTGAAGATAGATATACTAATGCAGATTTTATTAGCGACAGGAAATCCATCTTTGAGTTGTACGTTTCTTGGAGGAAGTCCAGTAATTCAGGAATGCAAAATACAGGATAGAGTATTTCATTCTAGTACAGAAGCTGAATTTTGAGCCATTGCTCAAGATGTGTGAAGGACTCTAGACGAAAATTATAATGTAAATAACCCTAAAACAAAGCTCGACATTCCTATGCAATTGTACTATGATGACAAGTCATCCATATAGATTGCCCATAATCTAGTACAACACGATAGAACCAAACATGTTAGAATTGACAGATACTTCATCAAGGATAATTTTGACAAATTTCCCTATAAAAATTCAGATGATGGACATTTCCACTAGTGTTTTCCTTATGGCAGATTCTAGAATCTTGTAGGCAAGTTGGAAAAAATCAATATTCACTTACCAACTTGAAGGGAGGTGTTATAAATAGGAAATTATTAGGATGAAAATATTCTCAATATATGCATAGCGATTTGGAGAAAATATTTTTAGAATCTTCTAGTTCATTTCAACATATTTTTATATTCTTATTTTAAAGGGATTGATTGATACAAATATCGGAGATGAGAATGTTATTGGTATGAGTGTTGTCAATAAAATACTTTCTAATTTCCTTACATGGTTCAAGTGTGTTTGCTTGCGGTAAATATTGTTTAAAAATTGTGGAATAGCTTTTACCTTATCAAAAGAAAGTTAAAAGGAGGGGAAAAGGTCATTTTCCATGTAGCCAACCATTTGGACCACTTCACTGAAGTCTTGAAAGGAAGTTACATGTGATAACCTAGGGGAAGATGATGATGTGGAAGAACAAGAAGAATCCAAAAGGCTTGAATTGATGAAACCAAATTGAAATGTTGATCAGCAACAAAAAGTTTCCCTATTTCAGCCCCGAGGACAGGACTGATATTATACTGGGAAGCATTCAAAGGTTAAGATTTAAAGTAGTTTGATATTGAGAAGTTATTTTTATAATAATTTTAGGTTATGTAATTACAGATTATGATGCAACAGTTAATATGATATAAAGTTGGTTTGTAGACTGGTAAAAGGGAACTAAGGCGTAAAATTGTTATTTCATGTGTTTCTAGTAGGAAACCCCTTGCAAGGAGGAAACGGTTGGTTAGGGGACAACCCTAGGTGTGTTAGGGAAAGCCTATGTCTGTACTCAAATCAGGCCTAAAAAACAAATTATTTCTATCTATATTCAGAATTCAGTGTGTTTATGTCTTGACTCCCAAAATCACAGGCAACAAAAATTAGCCTACATGTCCATTATTAGAAATCTGCCTATAATTCAATTTAGTAAGTTAATCAAAAACTCTCAATTTTCCTAATAATGAATCTTGGGGGAAGCGGTAGTGTTGCATCTTAAAAACCATGATGCAATCTAAGTTCTAATATTGCAAACAGACTGGTGCTGATGGTGTAAGATTGAAAACATTTGACCCTTTCTAGATCCCTCAAGTAGAAGGCTTGAGCATTGGGCACCGGGCATTTAACCAATAAAGATGTCATGATGTGAAAAATGATACGTGGCTGTGAGAGAGAAAACGTATGATTATAGCCATACGTATCCAATCATATAGCAATCAAGGAGAATATTACCATCTGTTCTGCTTTGTGTGGCTGTTGGAGAATCCGGAAGAAGGCTACACATTACAGCCTCAGCTGTTTTCCTGTAACTTTGGAGCCCAGAGCCATACGAATTTGAAATGTCCTTTGCTTTGAAAAAGCTTAATCTAGCCAACAAAACCTGCACAAACAAGGTTGAATTATTAAAGAAAATATATGCGAATAGAAAAAAGTCAGCTTTGTACAGTTATAATTAGAATTATTCTAGCTAGAATCTTGATCCTGAACACATGAATGCCACAAGACTCTTGATTTAGCTCAATTCTGTTCATAAGACAGAAATATAAGCCGTCATTGTGTCTTTTCTGCATGATGTCTAGGTACGTAGGTTGCAATAAAATCAGAAAAGCCATTCTCTATAGCAACACTCGCTAATAGTTGTCTTTCCCATTTAATCAAATCACAAATTGGAAACTGGAGAAAAATATGGAGCTTTTTCTAGTGAGTTCTATTGATCTGTATGACGATTCTTTTTGTGAAAATTGACATGTTCAAACAGTGTTGGTTGAATAACAAGTTATGAAAAAACAGAGGGAGCTTCATAGAAATCACTCGAGGAGTGTGTTATTCAGTTTTTTGGCAAACACAATTTTTACTATCTATCATTATCTTTTATTTATACCTGAGTTCCAGCAAGCTTGTTATCCCAACAGAACCAGGTTGGGCTTCCCCATTCAGCATAGTCTTCTCCATCTTGGCCAGTCACAAACTCAAGGTAAGAGTCATCACCCGTAGCATGATAGAGCCAGCTAGCAGCCCATAAAAGCTCATCACCATAGCCAGTTGAGTTATAATATGTCTGAACTTCAGGTATACTCTCACTATAATATCCCCTATTTTTGTCAGCAAAAGTGAACAACTCTTTTGCATGCTTGAGGAGTGTGCTTGAATACGAAGAATCAGACTTTTTAAAGACCAAAGATGCTGAGGCCATGGCAGCTGCAGTTTCAGCTGCAACGTCTGATCCAGGATAAGATGCATTCACTTGTATGAGCGGTCGAGCTCCAGTCATGTCTTCTGGTCTTTCCCAACACTTGTGATCTGCAACAGGATCACCCACCTGCCGTGGTGGTTTTAATACATCAAACAAGTTAGAAAAGGTTAACCTAAGAATAGGTTGTTAAAGGCTTGATAGTCCTAATTCACAAAACAAAAATGAAGTGGCTGAACATGAAAAGGAAAAGGAGTAATGAGAGTTATTCAATCGTCATACGCACATACAACAAGGAAAGGGAGTTCCAAAATCTAAAATTGATACCCTGCCCTGTGCAAAATCCCTTATCTAATTTCATGCCTGTCATAGGATTAATAGCACAAGCATACCAATAACCTTACCAATAGAAAACAACAATATAGATTTTTTAAATTCAATAACTGTGAATGCAGCAGTTTTTCTCTGTAAGGAAACAACATGTTGCATCACCATCAGAACTAATAAATATTTGACACTTCTAGTTATAATTTCAAATCGTTTCTCAAACAGACGACAAAGCATAGGTAACTTATTGTGTGAATCTCCAGCACTGAATAGATCAAAGTCAAATCTTTTAGTCAGGTCAGGATATATATATTAAAATATAAAAAAAAGTCCCATAGTTTTACCACGTAGAACACTCAAAGAATAATGGAGAGTACCCACACAGAAAAGACGATAAATTTATGCATTCCCATATGTAGACTAACTATCGTGAACAGCAAGGTGGCACAAAACCAAAGTTGTAAAAGACATAAACCTGAATGTAAAGAACATCAGCAGAAGGGTGAGCATTGATGAGATAATCAGTGATCCACTTGAGCGAATCTTGAGCCGAATCTAACTGGCCAACGTGATCCATTTGATCTCCATATTCCAGAATGGCCCACGACAACACCGTCGCCGTAAATGCCAACGGAAAACCAAATTTTATGTGATCCCCAGCATCATACATTCCTTTTGTGAGATCCAGCTTCGCTTGGCTCCCATCCTTAAGACCCGAATCCCCTCTCCAAGGTATTTTGTTGTTGACTAACTTCCCAGCTGCATGACACGAGGAAACACCATTGTTAACCGACACCAACAACACCTATAGAATAATCGCTAATAGAAACTAAAGAGTCGAATAAATTAATAATCTGGCATTAGCATACCATTTATGGCTTAATTAATATACATTAAGAACCACATTGTGAAATATTGAAATAAAAAAACAAAAAAAAAACGTAAAAGAGGTGATAGAATGAAATACATTTTTGAATATCGAAAAATTGCAGTGAGGTTTTTAGTGCAGTGGCATATTTTTGATCAACGGCGCCAGGGGGACCGGGAGCTTTATCAGAACCGGAGTGACCGAATTTCTTCATGACCGTAAAAACAATAGCGCCGACGACGATGGCCAGAATGACAAATGCGATGAACCAACCGCAACACCCTCCTTTGGACTTTGATTTTTCTCCCATTTTATATCATTAATATTATTGAAATTGCAAAATGCGCTTCACCACACAGTTCAGGGCCTCGATCTGCGTTATATAATCAAACCCTAACGCGACGCATTGTTGTGGCTGACGGTGTCAGTTTCTAAAACGCAATGCCTTCTTCTTCTGACAATGACAACCGCTATCTTTGGAATGAGGTTCGGTTTCGGACAGAACAACGCCAACAACCTGGTTTACTGTTTCCGTGTGTGGAGCCGTATCCTCAAATCTGTTGACCCGACCCGATACGGTGAGGGTTAAGAAAATGGTAGCGACGGCGAAGAGTGTTGTTCTCGCGGGAGGAAGCATTTGGCAGCGGATTGGGTGGTAGGTTAGGTACCGTTGGCTGTGTGTGACTTTTGTCTTTTTTGTTTGGTAAATGACGAGAATGCCCATGTGAAGAGAAGGGTGTGTCGGTGGGAGTGAGGGTATAAAGGTAAAAAGAGAGAGTCAACATGTGAGTGATGTGATGCCAGCTGCGTCGGTGGGCTGTTGTTGTTAGTTATTGAATTGAACGGAGGGACGTAGTTTGGTGTAGCGTGAGAGGGACCCTCCATCTTATGCAACCACCTTCAACCATTCGTTTTGCTTCAACTTTAATCAATCATGAATGCCTAGCTAAGCAACGGCCACGATTTCACCCTTTCTCAATTTTAGTTTCATTTCACATATTTTTGCAATAGAAAATAGAACATGTTATTATTATTTTGTAAATGATTTTCTAGTTAATATTTGAAGGAACATATTTGTTGGATATAAAGTCCTATCAAAAGGGAGGATGGTAAACACTCCTTCATTTATGATGTCATGTATATACGAAATCAAATAAACTTGTTAATTCTAGAACAATTATTAGACAGGATCCTGTAATTAACATGGGGATGATATGACTAAGTTGTTTGACAAAAATAAAATGTTGGTTCTTAAGACTCACTTGTCTAAGTTGATGTAATAAGGTATTGTTTGAATACTATAGTGTGGGCCAGAGGATTTGATTTGAGTTAACTGTGAAAATTTATTTTGAATTGAAAAAATAGTTTAGTTTAAATTGAACTCATTTACAAAACAATAAAAATTAATCAAACTGGACTATATTAAGCTTGTTAAACTGTTTTGAATCATTTAAAACTAAATTATTGAAAAGATAATTTGAAGCTCTTGAGTAAAAAAAGGTTTTTACATAAAGTGGATCAAATATCATGTGAGTAGTAATACCATAATAAACTAACCGAGGTATAAAAGTTAAATTAATTTAAGAACGATCAACAATTAAAAAATTATCTTTTCTTTACTTGTGAGGAGGTTTACTTTAGATACTTTTTTTTGTCTCTAGACTTTTTTTGAAAGAAGCAAGTAAGTATGTTCTCATCTTTTTTACTTTCTTTTGTTAAGAAGTCTTTTATGCAACATCCTTATTATCTTTATTTTTCTATTACGAGTGTTTGATGCTAAATTAACACTTTTAGTCTTCTTTCATTGCTACCTTCTTTCACAATGAGAAATAAGTTAATTCAATATCCATTTATCTTTTTGAGTACTATAACTCACCTTGATATGTCCAAAGTGTGTACAAGAGAAAATCAAAACCAGGTGCACAAACAAGTCATCAGAACTCTAAATTTAGTGTTTTTAGTTTTGACCATTAATGGAAGATTTTTAAGATTCAATGTCAATCTGAACTCCCACATTAGTTAAAAATGAGCAAGAATGTTTCTATATAAGTAAAAAGGACTGTAAAACCTACTGAGGGAGAGATTATGTTAAGTCTAAAGCCCTAGATCATGTAAAAATTTGAGAAAAATGATTAGTATATAAGTAGAAAATCCCATAAACCTATTTAAGGGGGATTGTTATGATTAAATGTGAGTATAAAGTCACACATTCGCTAAAAATAAATAAAATGACTAGTACGAAGTTTCACATCAATTAAAAATGAATAATATAAGTGGATTGTAGAGATATAGGGTAATGGCTAAGACTAGGGTTATGATTAAGACAAGAGTTAAGGTTGATATAAAATAATTTTTTATTAACCATTTCAAATAATTTTACTTTTCCAACGTAGTATTAATAATTTTTTAAAAATATTTTAAATATTTAGTGAAAAAATAATTATCGTCATAAATAATTACAAAAGTTATTAAATTATTAATATATATATATATAACATTGTGATATTTATTTTATTTAAATCACTCTATTTATTTTATTTTTCATAATTTCAAAATTAAAATTAATATTTATTATTAATTTGAGTTTTTAATTTTATACTTTTTTTCTTTTTTTTAAATATTAAAAAAAAAACAAAATTAGCCTGCATTCGAATTCTAAATAATTTTATTAATATTACACATGTTAAACTAGTTTTTTCCCTCTTCAAACCCGATAACCCTTTGTAGTTATTTTCATACTCTTATATATATTAGGGGTGGCAATGTGGGCCGATCTAGTGCGGTTCGCACTTGGTCCATATAATGCGGATTGGACTGTCTTGTTTCGCATTTTCAACGCGGGCTAAAAAGCCTGACATGTTTTGCATAAGTGCGGACCCATCAGCTAGCCTGTCTTTCTTTTTAAATTCTTATCACGAAGCTTTTAATGTTCAACAAATTGAAATTTTTTAACAAGTTCACAAAATAAGCTCACAAGATTAAGCAGCAACTTTGAACAATTGGATGATAAATTGATAATTCAACGTTTTCATCATATTTATATTTGTACTTTGACATACACGATGTATCCTTTAAATTTTAGCACATTCAAAAATACATAATACTTTTATTTTTCACTCATACATGAATTTGGAACGTTCATATAGAAGTCCAAAAAAAAAGTTACCGATATACACAAGTGTAATTTTTTTTACGGGTCAGCGGGCCAGCCAATGCGGCCCGTGAACTTTTGCAAGCCAGACTTATGCAGGCCAGCAAACTCAATATTCTGACACACCCTGCATTTTTCTGGTGGGACTGCGGACTAGACCAAGTCCACATTGCCACCATAGAGAAAAGGATTAAAATCCCTACATACGAAAAGACGTGTAATTAATTCCTACATTAAAATAGTTGCCAAATTTTTTTTTTAATTTTGCAATTTAATATTGATGAAATAATAAAGTTAAATTATTTTAAATTTTTTAATATTATAAAAATATTAAATCAAAAAATTCCTACATTTGATGCTATTTAATATGTAAGAAAAGTAAACGAAAGTTTTTAGATGAGTTATAACCATTGTAAGTAATTTATTTGTACAAACCTAAGTAACTAATATTCTAGAGGATGTTTTCGCAATATATATTGTGACTATTGCACCCTAATTTTTTTTCTTTTGCACCCCCATATTGTATTAGTTAGTAGTGCTAATTTTATTTTTTTTACATAAAATACTGCGAAATTATTTCTATAGTACTAGATACAAGTATACTCCCTAATTTGTTGAATTTAAAATAGATTAAGATTTAATTTTTCTATTTTCATAAAGAAAAAAAACTAAATTTAATTTACATTAGCAAGTTAAAGTAATTAAATCTATACCTATGTATAAATAAAGAGAATTTCTCTCTTTGTTCCATTTTTTTTTCTATTTTTACTCTTCAAGTTAAAGTTTTATTTAAATTTAACTAATTTTTGAAATTTAATCTCTTTTTTTCTAAATTTATTTTTTTTCTAATTTTTTTTAATTAAACAAAAAATATTTATAAAATAAATAAAAATTATTCATAATTAAAAATTATTTTATTTATTTTTGTAAATATATTTTTATTACTTTTTATTATAAAAAAATAACGTTCATATATATATATATATATATATATACTTTTTTTTCTCTAGTTTAATAACAAAAAAAAAAGAATTAAATTTGAAAAATTTTAAAATGTTAAAAAAATCTCATGGGTTGTAATTACAAATTATTATGTAATAAGAAAAAAAAACAGGTACGAAAATTCAGTTAATAGATCGTGGTGAAAATAAAAGTCTTATCCTCTTAAACAAGTGTCCAAAATTGTAATGTAAAATATTTTTACTTTTTATAGATATAATCATATTTGTTTTTAGAAAAAGTAGATATTGTTATTGGTTTAAGTTGTTCTTTATATTTTGTACGTATAAAAAATAAATAAAGTTCTATACATAATAAAATTTCATAAACAAGTGACTAAAAGGTGTTCATTTATTTTGAAAAATTAAAACTAAATTTCCCTTACAGGGTTTCACATTTAACTCATGAGGTCAAATATACTTTCATGTTGCAATATTAGTGTTACCTTTGACCCTTGTAGTGGTTGACAAAAAGAAGCACCATGGATGGATAGATAACGAAGAGAAAGCACTTACCCGTAATGGGACCGTGAGTGGATGCTCCGTTATCAACTTCTGTAACTATCACAATCATGAGTAATTAGAAGTTACCATTCATAGACTCTATCAATTCATCCAATTACTTATATTTTTACGAGTCATGCGTATGAAGAGTTTAATTTATATGTACTATTAGTAAAATTAACGTCATAGTTTAATCAGTGTTATTTATTAAAAGAAATATTATTCCTTATTTAACCTAATGAAAGTATTAATTATTCCTTCCGATAACTAATTAGTTATGACTTCAATCTCAATATCGTTTGTGTAAATGAAAACATATCTCGCTTTAATGTTTCACCATATTTTGGGAAATTGGTTTATGAACCATTAAACGAAAAGATATTTGAAGAAAAAAAATATATCATTGTATATTTATCAATTATGTTAATTAAATTTTAATTTAACCTTTTCACATTTCTTTACATAATGCATTTAACTATTAATTTATCACTAATTTATGATGAAAGTAGAAAGAGTATTGAAGGCCACACTGAACCCAAATCCATGGTTGGGTTGGGTTGGGTTAAGTTAGAGCGTAGAGTAGAAAAGAGTATCTGCCGTATGTATACGTAGATGTATATATTCATGAACTGGTATCGAAGCAATTACAAATTAAACACAAAATCAAACGGCTCCATTTCTCAACTTCTCTTCCTCTTTCTCCACTTTTCCTCACATTCTCTCATTTCTCTCTATAAACTCATTTTATTTTTGGATTATACACGATTTTTCTTTCTTTCTCTCACACCAGACAGGTATTACACTTTTCTCACTTCATTTATTTTCCCAACTGTAAATTAAATTCAACGAGGTTCTCTGTGTCGTTGTTGTTGGCGTCTGTTTTCTTGAGTTCCATGTTGCAAACCGATCTTTATTTTACTTCGCCCTAATTCGAATTGTGTGTTGTTTGGAGTCAACGACGCAAAAGAAACGCGTGTTTCTCAGCTTCCACGTGTGTTTGCAATTTCAATCTAAATCAGCACGCAACCGATTATTGTTTACTACATGGACCTCGTTTGGCTTTCGTTTCAATTTGCGTTGCACAAAGTGATGTTTCCATTGAGAAGCCTAGGGTTATGTGAATATACGGCTTTAATTTGTGTTGAACCTAGTTTTATTATGCTTAGTCCTCTTTGAAATGACAATCGTTGTAACTAAATTTGTGCGTTTTCTCTCATATTAAAGCAAGTTTAATTACTGATGGGTATATCTTTTAGACTTACAATTCTTCTTCAGTTTCAGTCTCTGGGAAGTCTTGGAAGCTATCTTGTTTGACTTAACCAGTTATCTTCTTCTTTTTTGTTCCATGGCAGGGATACACAATGATAGGATCTTTTATTACGAGGGTACTTGTGTATGTTCATGCTGTACTAAATCTCTGATCGTTTTTGTATGATGGGGGTTTTCTTTAATTTTCAAGATTTATTGAATTTGTATATTTCCATCTACTTGTTGATAGGATGGTTTTTGGCTATGCCTTCCCAGCCTATGAGTGCTATAAGGCAGTTGAAAAGAATAGACCAGAAATTGAACAGCTTCGCTTTTGGTGCCAGTACTGGTAGATTGCACATCCACCATGGCGTAAAACTTGTACAGAGCTATTGGTAAATGCAATATTGAATTCTTTTTGTACCCCTTGTGTTGCAGGATTTTGGTAGCTGTTTTGACAATATGTGAGCGGATTGGTGATACTTTTATTTCTTGGTAATGGATAGTATCTCTGAATGGATGCAGAGAATGCTATGTCTTTTCTGTAATTATAAAAGGAAAAAGTTTATTGTGCTATCTTATTAAATAAGCAGCTTATTTTTCTTGAAGGGTCCCAATGTACAGTGAAGCTAAGTTGGCATTTTTCATATACTTGTGGTACCCGAAAACTAAGGTATGAAATTAACTACTATGGTGGAGTCTGGTATTGCTCCATTAGTTGTTTCTCTTCAACTTGACGGTTGAATTTAATATCATTAACTGTTTTAGGGAACAACATATGTGTACGATTCTTTCTTTAGACCGTATGTTGCAAAACATGAACCAGAAATTGATCGCAGCTTATCGGAACTAAGGACAAGGGCAGGAGACATCGCAGTTTTGTATTGGCAAAAAGCTGCAAGCTATGGCCAGACTAGAGTATTTGACATTTTGCAGTATGTTGCTGCCCAATCAACAACTTCTACACGCCCTACTCAGGTAGTTGTTGAGCATATCTTGGCTTGTCTACTGTTATAATCGACGTGTGGCTAGCTATACTGAAATTTCTATGCACATAAATTTGAGCTTTTTCTATATCATCAGACTTGGTATCTGCTTGATTCTGCATATTCTGGAGAAAGCATTAGATAGTATTTTTGTCAACTTAAGAGAATTTTTCGGAAAAAAGTTACCTGAGAAATAAGCTTTCCAAATCGCAAACTTGATTTGCTATGCTTGCCCTTCATTCTGTTGTTGAATTCCAGGATGCACACACATATATTAACATGTGTTAGTACATAACTATATATAGATGTGCATGCCAGCACCAAATTCATCTAATGGAAGTTAATACGGTTATTATAGGAGGGAGATATAGTTTGCATGTGTCTTATTGATCAATTATCTCTAATTTGTGGAGTGTTATTTGATATTTGATTGATTAGCTCATATAAGAAAAAATAATCTCGCATATTATTTGAAAGCTTTTTTCAAAAAATAAGGGGTGAGAAAAGTGATTATTTTTCAAAAATAAGTTAATTATAGTTTTTCTTTGCTGTATCAAATGCCATCTCCATGGCCTTTCTCCCATTAAAATCTCTTCAATTTCACAGCAACCATCAACTGCGAGGGTGCGTCAACCCCCATCTAGTAATAGCCAACCAGCGGCTTCAACAGAACCACGAGCTGAAGATCCATCTTCTGCTTCTTACACATCAAGTCAGCTCCAGAAAGAAGTAACAGAGGAACCACAAGTGCCTAAAGCACCCTCCTCTACTGTAGCTGCAGGTTTAAAGAGTCAGAAGTCCAATTCTATGCCTGAAAATACCAACCAATCCGTACCTGCCGAGGAAGAGTCAATGGCACCTTCATCCTCTTCTGCAAATGAAGATGAGAACCCTCCCTTGGAAGATACCATAATGGAAGAAAGTATTAGGGTTACACGAGCTAGACTAAGAAAAAATCGATCAGCTGGAATCCGTTAGGACATCAATAGTTTCAACTTTTAGCCTCAAAAACAATGGTGGGTGTCCAATTGTACAATTTTATGTAAATCACTTGCCTCAGCTTCATTCCATCTATTGGTTTTTTTTTTTTTTTTTTTCTTTCTTACGAATAATTTTAATTTTTTTTACCAGATCTTATCATTCTTAACTCCTTGTTAGACCAAAAAAAGTATAAGTGCTCATTTTATTTCTCTAACATACTGACTATTTTTTTCCACTTTATATTCTATTTGTAAATATTAAAAACATAAAAAAGGTGATTTTAAATATATATTTATAAGAATATTCTTTTTATTTTTTAAATATCAAGAATAATATTTAGGAATGACATGGATCGAGTTATCTATGGATAATGCGTATCCAAAACTTGATTCGTAACAAAAGATTTACTCGTTATCTATCAAATACTTTTCTTAAAAATATTTACAGATATTTTAAAATTCGTGAATACTCATATATATTTATGAATATTTAAAAAATATATTTTATAAATTTTAAAATAAAATTTAAATAAAATTATAAAAAATATAAAATATGAATTAAATTTTAATTTAATTAAAATTTTACTTAAAAAACCATAAATTAAATTTTAATTTTAATCTTTTGTAGGTAATGGATATCTGTCCGCACAAATAATACAATACTTACTCGATTTATTTATAAACAAAAATTAAAATATTCACTATCTCCTGATACCAATTATATGTTACAAATTTTATCTGTGAATATTCACAAACATAGATATTTTTGTCATTCTTAATTTTATCTAAAGAAATAAACGTATAGTTTTATTAAAGATAAATTGTCTTATTTATAAATTTGATCACCAATTCGATTATTAAAAGAGTTGCAGCTATTGAGAACTGTAATAAAATTTATGAAATCAAAACTAACTTACTATCATTGCGCAAAGTATAGTGTGTGTACATTGACTATGTTGCATGTGATCCTTCCATATCGCACTTAGTGTTGTGAATTTCTATGCAATAATCAGCGAAAGAATCGTCAAATTTTTGGCGTGCCCCCAACGATGTGCCAACAATGGGCTCTTTCCAACGATGAATGTTCTAGTAAGGATATTTTTGTTGTTAATGTACTTAGGATTTCATGTATTGTTTCCAACATGATAGTGTAGTCCTTTCGTTAGGGACTGAGGATATTAGGTCTTTTGTTTTGGTGTCACATTCATTTTGTACAGCAATGATAAGATTTTAGAAATAGAATCACACTACAGTAGTCGGTAAAAGCCAAGGTTAACGAAGCATGTGTGATTTTTTTTTTTAAAATACGAAATAACCAATAAATACTTAAATTAATTTGTGAAAGATGAACGTGTAGTACAAGTTTTTTTGTTAAATGTTTTATGTAAATTAGTATTAAAATATGAATAAAAATAGTTGGTTGATAACAACTGAATTATTTACAAAAAAACTTAATTTTGTTTAAATTTCATTGGTGACTAATATGATTCAACATGTCTTAATAATTGTCACAGATATGTTAAAGAGAAAATTAGAGTTAGTATGCAATTAATTTTGAAGAAATCAATAAGAACTCTCTATTTACAAAATAAAAAAATAAAAGGTTAACTACATATTAATGTTAATTTTTCTTTAATAAAGAAATTTAATAATTATATTAAAAACCAAAGATGTATTTAATTTAACATTGATAGAACTCAAACAAAATTAATTTTTTTGTAATAAGATTATAATTTTTTTATTATATTGAAAAAACAGACATTTAGTATAATGAAAAAAACAGAAAAAACAAAAATCAAACAAAAGTATCCATTTTTACATAATTTTTGTGAATTTTTATTTGAGTGAATCAATTCCAAATAAGTTAAATCTAATATAGCAAATGCTAATCCTAACATTAAGTTTCTTATTGCGTTAATGCATAACTTAATGATGAATCGATATGAAAATGACACCATGGTCGTATTCTATTAATCTAAATAGTGAAATTATGTCAAATCTTTCTAATGATACTTTTAATTTAAAGATATTGACATTGAAATAACAAATTTCAATTATTCATTGCATCAATTTACAAAATTATAACCTCATGTTACTAAACTACCTCTCCTTCTCATAAACTCAAATCTGTATAAATTGATAGATAAAAGAAAAACTCATTTTCATTCTTGCGTAAACAATCAAATAGTCAAAACAGAAACAATGTAAAAGGAGTGAAAAAAAGGAAACGAAAAAGTTGAAGTTGACTGATGGAATAAGAAAAAATAGTAAAAATTTGTAGTTGATTTTATTAGTGTAACAGAATAATTTTTTTTTGTATATATTTAAAAAAATTGTAAAATAAATTTATAAAAACATTTTAAAATATAAATTAAAGTTAAAATACTTTCTAAAATACAAAGTAAAGTTAAAATGCTTTTTAAAATATAAATTAAAGTTAAACTAAATTTTAAATTAAATTAAAAAGTATTATAAAATCTTAATAAATAAAAAAAGTATATTTCAAATAAAAATATATTGAACAAATTAATTTAAAAATTTTGAAATTTAAATTAATGTTATTTTATTTAATTATTTTATTATAAAAAACATAAGTATTAATAATAATTATTATGTGTGTAGAGAGAGTATTAATTAGTTTAAACTTTCAATTACATAAGAATATATATTAAATTATAACATTAAAGTGACAACTGAACACATTATTATTTAATTAACAAATCAAGGTTTTAGATACCTAAATTTGAAGCTCTTAACTAAGAATTTTAAAAAGTTTTAACCAGACTGAAAGCCACAAAAGTGTTTTAAGTCAATTATGATATTAAAGCCTAAAGTAACTAGTGATACAAATTCTAGCAAAGTAATTTGATTTAATACAAGTTTTAAGTCAATTATGTATACAAAAAATATATCCAGCAATGTTTGACACCAATTACTTCTGGATTCCAGAGAAATTACTCAATATACCTGTTGCTTGTAGGAAGCAACGGTTAATAACGAGAATCAGGCGATGAAATTGTAATGAAATAGAGTTGCTAAAAAAAATTATGTGAATGAAAAAAAAAAAAAACTTATGAAGGATCACTCGGATGGGTAAATATCCTAAGGATAATTTCAAGAAATCTCTCACTCTTTGCGGTATAAATTTTAGATTTGAATCTATCAACTAATTAATGGAGATATATAATGATATTAGAAAAGAAATTCAACAAGAAATTAAGTCATAATAAAGAGCAACATTAATTGTCCGTCAACTTAGTTCTTTTTTGTGAGATATAAATACTTCTGAAAAAATATGCAATCTGTCCTAAAAAATTTCACAGATGATTTGCAACTTTATATTAGGAGTTAAATTTGAAACACTTGTATTTAGAAGTTATACCTCAACCTTATTCATTCATCAGTTACACGGTAGGAGGTAACAATTACCCTATTCAAAACAAAGAAGAGCCAAAGAAAGAAAGAAAAAGAGAGAGAGAGAGAGAGAGAGAGAGAGAGAGAGAGAGAGAGAAGAGAGCTGAAATTTACAGTTTGAAATGTACCTTTGTGTCATCTGGAATAATTTATGGTCTATCTCTAACTCATTAATCGTATCTGTTTGTGAAGCTTGGTCTGTAGAAAATCTCACTCCACTTACTGCATTAATAGTCTTGAAACTCATCTATCTGCATCATTGGCTCATTTTCTGAACAGAACAAAAAAAAAACTGAGAATTAGTTGACATGAGCTTTAAAACTGGTCGACTTTCATCCCCATGTAGGGCAAAAATCCAAGAATCAAATTCATATAGTAGGGCTTAGTTAGAAGATATTGGTACCCCACAGTTCTGTTAGCCTTACTCCAGGATCTGACTGAAACCAGTAGTCATCTTCCATCTGCAAATAAACACAATAACATGACATGTTTTTCCAGATTTTGGTATTTTACCACTCAGAGCTTCAAGTTATACATACTTCAAAATCAGTGGGAGTTATTTCTTGAATTCCAGATGCCTGTGATCCATGAAAATTGAAACTTTCAGAAGTATTTTTTTCATCGTCTTGTCTTTCTAATAATCCCACACCTCTATTTCTGCATTGCTCACTCTTCCATGATGGATCCATTAATTTCACCCGTTTGACACTATCATCCTCATACTTGCAGTCGTCCTTGCTTCAAGGGTTAAAAAGTTCAGCAGTAATTAGAAGACTCAAAATACAAAGGAAAAATGACCTTTAAACAAACAAAGCAAAGATTTAACAAAAGCAAACACAGAGAGAACTTAATAAAGAAACTTTTGGATGAAATGTTACAGAAGAGTAGTACCTCAAGAGGTACAAATATATTGGTCCCGTGGCGCTTCTAACAATCATTTTGTACTGCCTTTGCCGGAAAACTGATTCCTGCTCATTTGAGTGAGGAGTCAGAAAAACTCTGATACACCAAACATGTTTCAATACCCAAGTTAGTCGAAAGTAGATACCACCTCATCAGGATCAGGAACCTCGATGAAACTAGCTTTTGGAGCCTTGATTGCAATAATTTCTTGATTCTGTGAAAATAGTAGATAATAAGTAAAGTGGTCATAATGGTAAATTAAATAGATATATCTTCATAAAATGTAAGCGTTTAGAAAAAAAAAAAATGACCTGGAAGCATGGAAGATTAAGAATCTCTTCCTTGGTCAAAAAAAGGTACCTAATGATCAAGCAAGCATACTATCAGGTAAAGAAACCTAGAAATTGCAACTTAAACACAAGAGAAGTTATCAGAAATTCCTACTTCTGGGAGCTTTCACTTTCTTCTAGGTTTCTTAGAAGCTCCTGTTTTCTCCTGAGAAATTAAAATGGTAATTGTTTTAAAAAAATAGATCAACCATATGGAACTTCACACGATATCAGTTGCAAACAGACCTTATACAATCATCAAGTTCACATTCCCTGCCATATAGACTTTCAACTTCAGCCTGTATTGAATCAAATTGTCAGAGTTGGACCGAATCACTAGTACAATGCAGTATTGGCATATTTAGTTCAGGATAGAAGTGGCGAGACCAATACATTCGTTCCATAGTATGGGGTTTATACCCAATCTATATTTAAGTGATGGAATCATGTTACATTCAGATTTTGCCACGTCTAAGAAGCTTATTAAAATGCATCATATCATGTATTGTTTTGTAAGAGACACTAAAGTCATTCAGAAACATGTCACATAAGCTTAAGTTTCTACATAACACAGATACTCACGACAATTGATTCTCTTAGGATGCAATTATGTGACCTGAAAATTTTGCCTTGACCAGTTTAAGTTTAAAATTACTGCAATCAACTTGAATTTTATTTTGATCAATTTCTTCATCCTCTGCTGCTCTTAACCGTACAATTATTTTGATCAAAAGAGGCAAAGTAGGTTTTCATTTTTCACTTATATGATCTTATGTAAAAGCTGACAAAAAAGATGGTCGTGTGTAAAAAATTAAGTCATGTTTACAATTCAAAGCAACCATGCAAGCAGTCTAAAAGCAGGAGAACTGAACCGAGTCAACTAAAAAAATCCAAAACCTTTAGACTGTTAATTTGGTTTTCCAGTTCTCGTGGTCCAAGTCCATCACATCCCCTGCGCGTAAAACACAACATGTATCATATATATCAGAACTCTGATAAAGAAGCTTCAAAGTAACAAACAAATAATAATATTTACTTCCACTGTATATGATTCTTTGAAGTTTTCTCTATCAATCCTACTCCTTCGAGAACATTTGTAATGTCATAAATTCTCCTTTTCTGAACCTGTCAAAATTAGTTAGATATATTATAAAACAATTATAAAACCAGGAAGCAGAAGTGCATGTACTAATAGCACAAATAGGAAAATTTAAGTTAAAAGGACTGAAGCCCAGAATAAGCCTAACAAAGGAGCCCTCTGTGAACAAAACTATGAAAGTCATTTTCTATACCTCCAAGATCTCAGCGGTTTTGTTAAGATCCAGGGTGCCATCCTTAGCATCTTGGATCAAGCTAACAAATTTCTTTGTCAACAGTCCTGTCCAAGGCATATTATAAGCATTACAAAGAGAGTCACCTTAACAATTGAGTTAAAAAGGGCCAGTGGAGTAAGTGGAGTAATACTTTAATATACACATACCTAAGGAACTGTCATAACGACAGTTGTTAACCACAGTTGAATTCGGTGAATCTGAAAAGGAAAATGCACTAAACATAAACTTCAGCAAGATAATAGTTATAATAAAAAAGCAAGGAATGAAGAGTTTAACAGAATCATGATCTAAAAGAGTGTTACCAGCACTAGGTCGGTGAGTCCCAGATTTTGTGTTTCTAGAAAATTTTGATTTACCATTTTGCTTTCCTCTTTCGGTAGGCTGGGTTTGAACTGGAGGGGGGAGATAAACTGTTTTACTCATGTCCGGAGCTACTTCGAGATTACTTGTGTGACTGCTTTCATATCTTTGACTGGACTGCATAGGTAGTTGAATGCGAACATTAAAGTCATACAAAAACTACAAGTTCGAGGAAGCTTTTCAGCATAGTATTCTAATATCTAAAAGTTGAACAAAAACAAAATTCAATTATAGAGACATTTTTTTTTACTGTACACAGAACCTAGTTGAATCCGCAAGTTCAAAAAGTTGTTGGTAGCAAAAGTTAGATCAAGAAACTTATAATAAAACACTGAATTCCCTGAAAGCATTGGCTCATCTATAATAATCCAAAAAACAATTTTATTAAACTGTGTGCCGAAGAAGAAATCATATGACTAGGTGAATGTTAGATGTTGTTATGACTGAGATAAATGCATTGTATGACAAAGAAAACAGCACATAATTTGCATGATGAGATTGTGTTAGTTGGAATCAGCGGCATGATCTATCCATCCGATCATGAACAGAAAATGAAAAAACGGAAAGAAATCGAGAAGAGGAAACTCACAGGGAAATTGGAAAAAAGAGAATGGGGAAGGGGAGAAAAGTGAGAAGGGGAGTGCAATAGGTGGAATTTAAATTGAGATGGATGAGGAGGAGGAGCTTGGGATTGATGATGATCCTGGCCAGAAGTCGACATTAATGGAGAAGAGAAGAAAGGGTTTTGGTGAGAGAGAGAGAGCGGGAGTGAGAGTAACAGTGACACTGTTATATAACAACGGAAAATGGTGAAAAAGGGGTGAAAATGAGATTATGAAATTTGAAAAAAAAAAAAAATGCGTTGTTGAGTGAAGAGTGAGTGATGAGATATTGAGATGAGATGAGACCGAGTGGCCGCCAACGAAAAAAAGCGGTCAGTTGAGTTCGAATGCACACGCCACCCCGCCTTTTGTTTTCCTTCCGCTCCCCTTCTCTCTCCTATTTGGGCCTCTCTCTGTCCTAACTTTCCTTAATGGGCTTTTTCATGTCCATTTGCATCCTCAAGTTCGTCCCAGATCCATTGCACATGAAAAAAAATATTATTATATCAACTCATACTTCATATTTTACATAAACATATAAAAAAATATTGTTCTAATTACAAGAGACATTTTGCGGTAAATTAAAATTAAGTTTATCTCTAATTAGACATATATTTTATATATTTGAATTTCCATTTTTGTTTTTATTATATTTATAATAAGAATATAATACTTTTTAGAAAGTTTTTTCCAAATCGCTATTTTTTATTGTAATAAAAACTTAATTAGTTAAGTTAAATTTAATGAATTAAATCAATGTTCAAAAAATATGACAAAATTTCAAGAATCTTTATTATAAAATCTATTGGAATTTAATAAGTTATTAACTTCAGATATTCACTTCTTAAGATGTTAACATGTGTATTTGCTAGGGTGCACATGTTGAGTGGATGGTGTAAATAGTATATGGGTTTAGTCAATGAATGGTTCGGCTTTGGTTGGTTTGAGAAAAAGAAAAAATTCAACGGACCAACGGAAGAGAAATGGACTTTTATATGTTGGACATACAAATTAAGGATGAATATAGAAAATTAGGAGTATCACTAGGAGATATTATATTCTCAATTTAAAAGTTAAAAACTGCAAAACCTTTCCTCTTCCTTTTTTTAACATTCTTTTTGTAAATTATATTGTATACCCTATATTGAGATTTATCGTAAAATTAATTATTAAATTACAGTAATAAAATTATATAAAGAATAATAAAAGAATGAAAAGAAAATAAATATTGATTTTGAAAAAATAAGATTAGATTTCCGGTTAGAAAGTATAAATCCAAAAATTGGTGCAGGATGTGTTTTGTCACAGCTATCAATCAATTTATAGTGTAATATTTTCTCGTTATTAAATTTACTGTATTTTTTTTTCTTGAGCATTTAGTTTGATTTTTTATTTTATTTCATATATTACTTCTAATTTATAATTTCTTTCTTTCCGATATTAACAATATTTTTATGATAAAATTTAAATTTATTTTAAAATTTTAAAATTTATTTAAAATTATTATTATTATTATTATTATTGAAATTTTCCTTGTAGTTATCTTTGTTAAGAATTGAAATTTCTTTTATAAGTATAAAATTGGAAGAAGGTTTTGTTGATTTTGTGCCTAATAGAACTGATTTGATAAATGCAATTTGAACTAGATTTACTTTTTTTTTATATATTTGAATCTGATCTCTTAATTAAATTCAAAATAATAAATATTAATTACTTTAACTTTTTCAATTTGAAATTAATTTAGTGGTTATTTTTAAAATATCACTATTATTTTTAGAATCACGATGATAACTTTTAGATACACAAAGAAAATCAGTTGGAGTGAATGTGAATATTTATTTTACCGAAAACTATGAATTAGACAAGATTGTTATGACATCAAAAAAAGTATATGTTTTTTATGCAGAAATGACCTCATCTCATCCTAAATCTGTTATTTTTAGGCAAAACAAGTACAAAACACAATGATTAATGTCTCAAGAATTAATCATCATTACCCCAAACCTTCACAATAATCATAAAATTCATCAGACACAATGTTCAACTATTCTCATTCATTCATAATCATCACCACGTTTTACATTCTTTATCCCTCATAAACTAATTATATAATGGAATATTGTTAGTATTATATGTATGTTCATGAACTTAACGATATTCACTGAATTTTTATGCGATATTGATTTCAGAAGATGTAGCAAAATCATACAGCCAAAAAAGCAATTGCCTACTTTTCACCAAATGCAGCTAACTTTCTAGATATTAGAAAAAAAAAATTAATGAAATTTAACAACTGATTATGTGATTAATCAAAAATCATAAAATTAACATACAATGATTTCTTCGCAAAGCTTATAAAAACGGTTTCTTAAATAAACTTGTATAACATACAGTGACACAGGTTAATTTGCCTCAACTCAGAGAATTTAGGTGACTTTATTTGGATCATTATTGACGTAATCGTGGTTATTTTATTCAACTTAAAATGATAATATCCATTGTTTCTCTTTAAACGTGTCAAAAAGAAGGCCAATGATTATATTCTTAGCTTCTAATCTATGCCAATTGGTAAGAAATCATATGTTCTTAGGAATCATATTGATGGATTAATTACTTCAACATAAACGAATATCAATAATACGTGGGATGAGGTCATTATAATGTGCTATTAGTATGATTTGTTGAAGGAAAATCTTAAAGGAAAGAGAAGGTTTTTCTTAAATTTTATTTTTCACAGGGAAAGGAAAAGAAATAATCAGAGAAGTAAAAAAAAAAAACTTATTAATTTTAACAAATTCAGAGAGAATGTGTAAAAAAACAAGATTTATAAATATTATTGTCCATTAATTAAACCGCCGAAAAATCAACATTTTATTTTTACTTCACTTACAATTTTTTTATATTTGCAAAAGTTTTATATATATATATATATATATATATATATATATATATATGTGTGTGTGTGTGTGTCAATTTGTGTTACCAGTAAGTCGTATTTAATTTACTAATTAATTTTATTCATGGATTTACTAATTAGTTCAAAAGTATATACACAATGAAATTTCATTAATCAACTATATTTTGACGTACAATATGCTTTTCAAAATATAAACAAAGTTTCCAAATAAGATTGCATGTTTATAAATATTCAATAAATTTATTCACAAAACTCAGGAACTATGTTTCAAGCATATTTGTTGCAATTTTTTTTAGCATTCATTCTCAGAAAAAAAAAAAAAAAGTAGATCAATTTTTAAGGCAGGTGCTTCAAATCACGAAACAACTTGAAAAATGATTTAAGTTGGATTGAGATTCAATCTTTCAACTCCAACACTATGATGGTCAAGAGATAAGTTGCAATGAGTTGGCTTCTCAGGTTGATTTTGTTTTTAGATGCTTTGATTGATTGTTTTTTTTTTATGTTATTGGTGGAAAGTATTTGGTGACTGGTTGAAACCTTGATTAAGAAATTAATTTAATTTCACTTGAATTCATAATTTGTTTTTGGGGATGGATTATTTTTATTAACTGCTATTTTATCAGACAAGAATATTATATATATATATATATATATATATATATATATATATATATAATTAATCTCAATTCTGGTACCATTTGTCAGGTTTTACAGAGGAGATTTTATTGGGGAGATACAACACACCAATGAGATATGAGCCTAACCACATAAGACACTGACACCACTCTCAACCCAAAATCTTAAGACAATGGGTTCATGGACTTTGATTCTTATATGGTGCTCTACTTTTTCAATTCTGGTTAATGTGAGACTTAGACTGATACTTGGATTCTTAACTATTCTTGGTATAATTTGACGGTGAAAGCAGAAACTTTTGCAGGATTGATGAATGTAGGTATAAAAGAAAAATCCAGAAAGAAGGAATTAGGTAAAAATGAGTTGCTTTAACGTTGGACATGTTGGATGGGTTCCACAAATGTTACAAATGATTGTTGTTAGAGATCCGTCAAGGTTTTATATTTGAGGCAGAGTGGACCGATCATCATTCTTCCCCTTTTAAAATAAACTTACCCGCTAAACAACAAATCATCAAATTTTAATCTTACATTCAGATGTTAATCCAACATAATCAACCCAAGAAACCAAATTCAGAGGACATCGAAGGCCACGCAAATCATTTGGCCACATGGTGGGAATCAATATTTTTTTGCCTCACACTATGGAATATAATCTCAACCTTTAAATGCTCAACAAAAACCTTAAAACTATAAGGTGGTGGTGTCATTGTGTGAAAGGGAGAGAAAAATGCAGAAGAACAACGACGTTAGAGGAACAGAGAATTTTGTTGTTATTCAAATAAGAGGAGCAACTGAAGAAGCGTCGTTTGAAGAAACACCTCAACCTCCTCCTCCTCCTCCTCCTCCCAAGTTCAACAACCTCTCTGCGATGAAGCTCTTTCAACGCTTCCGCAAGATCTTCATGCGCCTTGTTTTCTCGCTACCTTCTCGTCGCTCCAACGATTCGAAGCACAAAGTCTCCGACCGGTTCGAACCGCCCAAGACTTCATGCAGTTCCTACTATTCCTCTTACTCGCATTACAACGAGGCCATTGCGGATTGCATCGAGTTTTTCAACAAGTCGGCACAAGATGGCATTTTCGACGGTCGAAAATCTGATGTTGTCTGAGACTCTCATCACACAACCTTTGATTAATGTTCTGTACCTCAGCTATGTCGCCATCACACGTACGATTTTTTTTTTCTTATGCATAGTGATTGATGATGTATATGTATATGAGAGAGCATTATTGCATTTTGCATAATGGAGTTACTTCGATTCCTTGGCTTCTATTTTACTTGTTGATATTTCAATTGTGTTGGGTGGTAATGTTGTTGAATGTTAAGTTGTTCTGGATGAATAATGAAGTGCAAAACAAAATTACTATCTATAAAAATGGATTTGAAGTGGATCTACCCACCCATTTCCCTTACTAACGCAAACGTGAAGAGCAGAATATATTATGAATATCCCATTATCTGTAATCATGAAAATAGGATTACATTAGGCATACAATACAAGTAGCACATTATAATAAGGTCAGCAGCACCTACTTTTCCAGTGTCACCTTATGTTTCTCTCTCCAACTTACTCCTCACACTCAATATTTCATTCTTTGGTTTGAAAAATATAACTACGACAGAGAAGAGTGACAAATTTATAAATATTGTTAATTTGATACTGAAAAACTAATTTTTTAAAGATTTGTAGGAAGACTACACAAAATATTTTGATGCAACGGAAAGATTTAACACCAATGAGACATGAGTTCAATCATATAACGCATTAATATCACTCTCAATCCAACATTTTAAGACAATGGATTTATGGACCTTGATTTTTATATGATATCCAACTTTCTCATTTTTACTCCATGTGAGACTTAGACTCATACTTGAATCCCTTAAGATATTATCTTTTTTAGACGGACTTTGGATCAGTACTTTTATGAAAGGAGAATAAAAATAAATAAATGACTTTTAAAGTTAAAACTAATCTTTTATCTACTCAAATTATACATAAATTCTTATTTTTGGGAATGCTTATGGTTTTTTTTTATATAAAACAACGTTGTTTAACATAAATTAATTATGTTGTTATGTTTTTAAAAATAGAAAGGAGTTTTTTTAGAGTAAAAAAGGAGCTTTTTCTTGAAAGTACATTGATCATCCTACACGGGAAATCCAACAATAATCCAAACATAGTTTTATTTATTCGATAAATTATTTTTTGCAGATAACTCGTGGATTTGTTTTCTTTTCATTAAGTATGAAAGACTAAGAATAAAATCTACCGAAAAATAATCACATATTTAAATTGATATTAGAACACCTTTGTGTTTGTATTATCAAAAGGAATTATATAAACTCATTGATGTTTTTAATGATTTTATCCTCGGTTGAAACATGGTCTAATTATTAAAAATTTACTATATATCTACAAACCTAAATCAAACAAAATCCAATCAAATTGGAATAGTTTCTAAATACATAAGTATAATTTGAATTTAAGTAATTTCGGATATCTTCATTATAAGCTTTATCTTATTTAGTATATGAGAATCATATAATGTCTCACTATAATATTTTATGTAACTTTTTTTCTAATACGTATTAAACTTATATTTGAATATAGTTTAATTTTAATTTTAATTTTAAATATTTTAAATATTTTAAAAATATATATTTTTAGTTTAAAGATAACAAATCTTATCTTAAATTTTATGTCATAATAATAGTACACTCAAATGAATTATATTATAACATTTATCTCTTAAAGTATATTATGATAAAAGGTGTATGAAGAAACTGATACGGTACATCAAGTAATTGTCCTTGGAGAAACTCTTATTGATCCTTTTTGTGTAATTTTTTTTTTAAACAATTTTTTTATCTTCTATGTTACATTAAACCGATAAGAAAGAATGCCCAAAAGTGTATATTAAGAATTATCGATATTAGTTATAATTATTATATTATTATAAAATATATTATTTTAATAATAATATATCATTACAATTAATTTATTATTATCATTATTTATAGTAATTATTATTATTATTATTTTAAAAAACAATTAATTGATGATTATAATATTTTTTATTATAAAATAATAATATTTTTAATAATATTTTTTATTATAATTCTTATAGACGATAAATAATCAATTTTTTAAAATAATATATTTGAAATTTAAATATTTTGAATAAAATGAAAAAGGTAAAAGATAACAAAGATAGAAGGAAAAAAGAAAGAGAAAAAAACAAACGAAAAAGTATCTATTTTCTTGTAACATTTGTGCTATCTTTTAAAGTCTACCCAAATATTTAAAGTTAATTTTTGGTCTTATAGAGGTCTGGGAACAATGAAAAAATTATATATAAAATTATCAGTAAGATTATATATATATATATATATATATATATATATATATATATATAAACAGTATATTTGGTATGTTTCGATCTGTATACATATTAAAAATATTGTTTGAACATATATATACATTAAACAGTTTTAACTTACAAAAAAAAACTACTTGTAATATAAATAGATTATAACGTGTGGCAAGTATATAAACCAAAATTTTATTGTTTGTGCTTTTTTTATTATGTACAGTAACCAATAGTTTACAGATTTTCTCTTCCTCTTTCACTAGAATATCATCAAAATAATTGTTGTGTCAAGTCTTCTCCAATCACATGGTTATAAATAGATTCTTAATTACACATTTAATTTTTTTTTTCCAATCAACTAATCATATATTAGACTTTGATGGGTTCATATATCTATAATAATTATCTTAAATTAGCACATTCATTGTCCTTCTATTGATCGGTGAACTACAAAACTCATAAATAGAACGTATGTATTAAGGAAGTTGTAGACTTATGGGCACATACATCATTTAAATTAATTTCTCATTAACACAATTTATTTGTCTTTATCTTTATTTAAAAGATGAAAAGGAGATTGAAATTGTAATTGGCGTTCTTTATTACATTAACAAGATTGTACCATCGATCTGCCATTGAAGTCTGTTAAAGTGCACATGAAAATAAACTTTTCCAGAATAAAAAGAAAAAAAAAAGAAAAACTCTAAACAAAATGCAGTAGGCAATTATTGTGGTAAATTAACATAGTGGTATTTGATTTGGAACTGTGTCATGGAACTTCTTGACTCCCCTTTTTCCTTGAAAAAATGGCTCCAATCAAAGGAATCAACGACTTCTTCTTCTTCCTCAGAGAAGGGTGCCTTTCCAACTTTTCAACCCCTTGTTGTGGTAACATCATATGAGACACCGATGGAGGATTCGCGAACGTCACGTACCTTTTCTTCTGGAACTCCATCTTTTCCTCGTCAAATCTCGAACTTTTCACTCCAAACGTCGTTAAATTCTCCACAAACTTCACATCTTCGATTTCAGATTCCACCGGGTGTTTCTCGGTTTCCCGTTGCTTCAGTTGTTGAAGCTCTTCCTTCGTGCGTTCAAGCTCTTCCTGCAGAGAAGACAGACAATGCGCCATCACCATGCTTTCTTCCTTAGCCCTCTGCAGGTTTTCTCGCGTCTCCTCTAGCTCCGCTTCGACGTTTTCAATTCTCGAATACTCCACGCCATTTTCACTTCTTCCACTCTCCATCTATAACCGCATTCAACATTAAACTAGATTTACAGTTCACACAATATACTATTCTTACGAGAAATTGTTTTTATACAACAAACATAAAATATCGAAACTCGAAAAAAGAGTAATGATGTATAAGGTAAAGTAAAAAGTTATAAAAGAGTAGTTATATATAATATCTCAGTACTTCATATAGAAAGCTTGAAACATACAATGAATAAATTGTAATTAAAGTATCAAAGCGTAAATTAATATTTTTTTTTCAGTGCCTTTATTCTGTGACACGACGAAGAAAGCACATGACACGGTCTGCAACTGAATAAACCATTTGTTGCTTGCACCCTGTTACAAGAAAGGATAAGATTGGAGCTACGAAATGGTTCCCTGAGTGATTTTTCTAGATGCATTTATTTATCGTCTAATCTTCTGAACTCCTCTTGAATGAAATTTGCGACTAAATACTGATAATTTAAACCATCTAAAATGAGATTCTAAAATGTGTAACCAAACATGTCATAAGTGATGTTATTTTTAAGGTGGCATGTAACTTCCACTGGTGATGCATATAGTTGTGTAATTAAGTGATGAAGAAAGAAAGCGATGTGTAGAACCTTTTTGAGTTTGTTTGCAGTTGCATAAACCTCCCCAGCTAAGACTTTCTCGCCGAACAATGAGACGGCTTCTTTGACGGAGCGGAATGGTGCCCTTGTGTCTATCTCTGCCTTTCTGACAAGCATGACGCCATCTTTCATGTTCATGTTGGTGTTGCTTCCACTGTGAAGCAGAGAAAATGAAATGGTGTGTGAGAGAGAAAGAATAAGAGGGGATTGTTTAGAAGTGTAGGATTGGAGAAAGGAGAAGGTTGAGTTGAGATATATGTTATGAAGATTGGAAGCTTCGTTTCTTCGCGTCCACTTCACTAGAATTCTGTTTCTTATGTTTGTTACTGTAGCTGCTGTTGAATAACAAAAATGGCCCAGAGTTTATATATATATATATATATATATATATATATATATATATATATATATATATATTTTGAGCACAACTAAAGAGAAGGACTCTTCACCCATACCCAACTTTCCTCTGGTTCCCCACCACAGAAGCGTGTGGAAAGGTACATGCTTCCTAAATAAAATATAGGCATCAAAAAGGAGAAAATAGAGAGAAAAAGAAAATATGATTCTAGGATATGGTTTTTCTGTACCTCTCAGATAGATAAAAAGAAAAGAAATTGAAGTTATTGATGATGATGATGATGCATTTTGAAGGAAATAGAGACAGTGACAGTAAAATATATAATAAATTCAAAAGTGAGAATGGAATATCACATGAGAAGAATGAGAAATATTTGTGCTCATTCAAAGTATAGATACACACGGAGATGTATACAAAGTTTACAAGAAGGTAAGAAAGAAAGTAGCTAAGCTTTTTAATGTTAGAGATATAAGTACAAGTTCAAAGTAATATGTTCACTAGAAATAAAAAATAAATAAAATTGAGTAGTATAGAAAAAATGACAGTCACAAACATTAAGTTTTGATATTTTTATTATAATTGGTGTCAAATTTTAAGTATAGGTAATTTGTACTTATGTTTGTTTCTAAAAATTTACTAGTTAAGAGAACTAGAATGGATGAAATCTGTTTACTTAAAAAAAAATTAAAGGATGATTTTTGCAGATGGATTTGAGTGAAAATGAAATATCCTAATCCTTCCATAGATAAAAAGATGAGAAGAAAAAAAGCTTAGCACATTATTTACCTAAATATCTATCAATTTTTTTCAATTCCAACTTAATGTACTTTCAATCAATATTAAAACATAAAAACGATTATAAACAGCAAAGAATTAAATCTGCTAAGAAATAATTAAATTTTGAAAAAATAATATTAATTTTGATAGGAAAATAAGTATCAATGATAAAGATATAAAAACATACGTATGATTGCATTTTAATAAATAGAAGTATTAAAAATATATTCTGATTGCATTATTCGGATAAAAGACAGAAGTGCATATTTAAGGATTCCAAAAACGTCGCAAAGCTAAATGTTACTATAATAGATTTCAAAAATTAATTTTTGGTTTCAAATTATTTTGAGCTTTAAAAATAGATTTTTATTTTATTAATTTCAGTTTAAAACTTTCCTATCATGTTAATTTTTATTTAAGTTTATTGGTGATATGTTAACCACATCAACCGTTTTAATATTAGTAGTGATCTTCTTAGTAGCTGTCTAAATAGTGATGAGAACAATATATTATGGATCAATGTTGTGAAATCTACCAAAAATGTAAAGATTGCTTCATATGTAAATGTTATAATCATAAAGACATTACAATTTTTATCATCTATGATCTTATTAAATATTTTTCATCCATTAGTCGGGCAGTAATATTACTTGTTAGTGAAGATATCATAACAAATTGTTTCGTAGAAGAATATATAAATGAAACAGGTAAAATATATACAAAAAAAAAAAGTTAAAATAATAAAAGAAGATAATTCAGCCTAAATTTATACAGACCAAGTATTTTCTTTTATCCCTTAAAAAGCCTTTAAACAACCGAAAACTTTGAAATACACTGATAAACAAGGCATTTACTTGATGACAAGAACAGGGCAATGAATGCCAGATTTAGCTAAATATTTACTGTGTTCCCCCTGATTTTACCAAAGAGTTAATCAAAGTGTCACATGGATTACCGTGACAGGCGTAACAGTAGCACAAAAGACCAGCGCATGCACAAAGACAAGAATGAAACAGTAGTATATTTCTATGCCTTATCTGTTTTTTTTCTGTTCAATTTCAGAGCGCTCATGACATAACTATTGTTGCGTAATCAATCTACCTTTACTTTCTTCACATACAGAAGAGGCAAGATGAATGTCTTGTCCATTTGCCCGGGATATTGATGAAGCGAGGGTGAAGAGGTGTTGTTGGTCAGAGATTGAAGAGATCTTGGATCCAAGTGCTTCAAAGGATGCAGTGGAATGGGGAAGACAAGGACTCGCTACAGAAGAGTCGTGTCCACCACTTTGCCAATTAGGATATTGGGCCCTCACAATGCTGCAATTTACAGAAGAGCCACCTTGAGATGCAAGCTGCACCGCCCAAAAACTTTGGTGCTGTTGTTTATAGGAAAGTGTCGAACTATAATGAGCTCCACGTAATGGGGTACCATAATAATGAGGCTGCTGCTGCTGCAACCGGACCTGTAGTCAATTAAAGCATCACGGAACTGAGCTTAATATGATAATAAGACAAAGGGAAAGAGTGTTGGTATGTTAAGGATATAAATTGCATGGCTTCTCTTTCAACTCCATTCGGGTGGGGCAGGTTATTCCAAGTTAAGACAATAAATTTTAGCCGCTCCATTAACATCACGTTGAACAATATAATCACTTTAAGCCATTTTTCTTAGACTTGACCCAGGACTTTTTTAGTTCATTAATGTATAAGATTGATAGGAGTCTAGAAAGTAAAAACCTGTGGTCCTACAACAGGAAGATGATCAAGGAAATTTGAGGCATGAGGACTTTGAAAAGGCATGAGGCCATGCTGCTGTTGTAGTGATTGAAAATAAGGCACTTGCGATTTTGAATATGGTTCCAACTTACTTTCACCTTTATTAAAACTTTCGTTGACCTTTAACTCGCTACCACCAGTTGACAAGGACAAGAAGTTGAAACCCTGCAGAAAATTAATAGTCATCAAATCAGGCACGAAGAAGAGGGGACACAGGGAGCTATACTATAATCAGATTTATCCATAGCTTACCTGTTTTTTAGGACCATGCAACCCAGATGTTGAAGGCGCCCGAGAAATATCGTGATAAAGGCCATGGTGAAGGATACCATTCTTAGTTTCACGTGAATTACTTATAGCAGCAGAATGAACTGTTCCGGCGGCATTACTATTTCCACTTTTCGTCCAATTCAAGTTGTGTGCTTCCATTATAACCCCACAGTTTGACCCTTCGGGTACTCTTGCTTGATGACTTTCATAAAGCTCATGTCCTTTGCCCGCCAGTCGTCTTGACACTTCTAAGCTACGGATGATATGACTGATGTGAACGTGAGATGCACACCTCTTCCTTGATTTTTTTTCTTGAATAACAATTTCGGAAATCTGCATCGGTAATAAATATCAGACACAACAAATAGGCGTTTGAGCGAAGTGCCTGGACCAGGATGAAAAACTTTTGACATTATTTTGGTAAATCATGCAAAACAGTTCTATAAGCATAGATTACCTTCTCACCAGAAGAACAGGTTTCCATCAAATCCTGTTTCGAGGTACCAATTGCAGTATTCAGCCAATCTAGAGTTTTAGCAGCAGAAGACCTTCAGAAGAAAAACCCATCAAATCATGATAAAGAGGGGAGAATGGGGGGTAGATTTAGCCTCTAAAAAGGACAAAATGAAGTGAATTAAAGAAATTTACTGCAAATGAGAAGCAACAATTCCAGGTGAAGCAGTGGGAGACAGACTTGGCCACCATGTTGGACTTTCTGGTAAGACAATAAAAAATTGTCAGCCAACTGATGAAATTTTTAGCCTATACTTATAATCACAGGGGGGGCAAATATCATTGCTTGTAACAAGCACATTTAGTCCACGAGCATACCAGTTTCTTTTTGGTACTTGACCATATGTTGTTCCTGCTTGCGATCAATGCTTCCAACCTGAAATGTAAGCCAACAACACCAATAGTACTGGCACTAGCTTATAGTAGAATTTAGGCACAAATTGTAAAAGTTGAAATTACTACCGTCTGATATTCCACGTTTGATTTCCTCCCAATATGTGAAATCTGTGGTTGAATGGGTACGTTTAATCTGTAATAAGATGAGAAAAAAATGTAGTTTAAATATTACAAATTTGAAAAGGAAAGGATAGACCAGAGGGATTTCAGAATGCAACTGAAAAACTACCCACCCCATGTCCAGAGACAGTTCAGAGTCATGCAATGCAACTCTGCCGCCATTTTCACTCTTAACCATTGACACAGCCTGCAGATTTACTTTTGGAACAGTGCTTTGAGTAGCAGCCACCAAGAAGTTGGCACTATCAGGAAAATCAGTAAAATCAGTCTGTTCGTGACCAATGGTTTCACTCAAAGAACCGAGTTTTTTACAGCCCTTGGGTGATCTTTTTCCATCATCCGTAGTGGCTCCCGAGGCTAGAACACATGACACACAAAAAGCAAAAGATAAAATTAAAAACTTGTAATAAATTAATAAAATATATAAATATCTTATAAAAGTGCCGTGACGGAGAGAGAAACCTTCAACAGTAACATTGGCACTCTGACTCTCCTCTTGGTCCTGGAAAACCCTGGAGTTTTCTGGTAGAGATTCACTGTCCGGTTCACTCTTAGTATTAGAGTCATTATCAGGTAGCATTCCAGCCAAGGCATAGAGAGTCTCCGCGACCTCTTCCTCATCTTTCGTTATGGGCCCGGGCAAAACTTGCCTCGTGGACCAGCACGGGCTTCTTTGTTTCTACGAAAAGCAAAAGCTCGAGTAAAGGTGAAATTGAAATGGCTAGAAAACGAAGCAAAAGGTTAAGTTTTGAACCATAAAGAGGTGCCGCAACACTCACTTTGGATTTCTTTATGCCATCTTTTTGGGGAGATTCCATTCCATCCATCTTATGGTTCACCTTTTCTGAATCCCCAGAGATAGATTCGCGACCCCGTTTCTTCACAGCTGTAATTTCAATTTCAACAGAGACAAAATCCCCACCTAAATAAAAGTATATAATAAAGAATATTTGATATTATAGGAAAATGGAAAAAGAACAACCAATCAATTCTACTGTAGAAACATTTCCCAATAATAGTTTATTAAAAAAATACCATTATTCCTTCCAGAATTCAGAAAGTACCACACACGGTTGAATCATTACACTGTAGCCCTTTAATTTATAGCAGAATAGAGGGAAATGTGAGTCCCCTCGTTGTTGTTCAACCCTTATAAAAAAGTTGAATAACAGAATTTGGACGGAAAGGGAAGTGTGGAAAGAAGATGAATATTTATTCGAAGATAAACACGACATCTTTCAACGGGAATCCAAAAATAGCCCACCTGAACGTATCTTCCGCGGAACAGAGGCATGATCGACGCCATTGCCGACCTTCGGAAACTGCCAAATCATTAAATATTGAAAACAACAGAGGAATTGAAAAAAAAACACACACACACACACAATGACCAGAAGCAGTACTGGTACTAGAAGCAGTACCTTTCTGGGAAACTTAAATTTCTTGGTTGGTTTTGGAGAGTGAGAGACACGGCAACCCATTGATAACGCTTTTGCAACGGCACTCAAGCTTCTCACCTTCTCCTTCTTTGATTTCTCCGAATACTCGCTACTCCCATTGAAACCTATATTTAGAACACATAGAGTTGAGTGATTGATTTGTTTGATTTGGAGTGATGATGAGAAGGATAGGAGATGGGAAAGCGAGTATAAAAAGGAAAATGAGTGGTGAAAGAATTACCAGTACTGAGAGGAGTGAGGTTGCGTCTCCAAGAAGAAGCAGATTGAGACTGAGATTGTTGTTTGTTAATGTGTCCTTTGGCGTTTGAAAATCCAGACATCGGCGGCGTTGCGTCTCCACCTTTGTCCATATCTTCTCCTCTCACTTCACTTTCTCTGACTTGGTCGATTCATCACCGCCTTTGACTGCCGGGCGGACCAAAATCATAATCACAATCACAACCAAATACTGATGAATAATGTTTAAGGTTCAGAGGCAGTAAAAGTAGATTCGGAAAAAAGCTACACAGCAATGAGAATGAGACTGTGCCTCTGAACTATCTCTACAAAAACAAAATAAAGAAGAAGGAGAAAAGTAATTCGTGCCTCGTGTTCAGAGAATCAGGTTCTTTGTGAGATAAAGTAACAGATTAAGTTGAGGCAAAGAAGGAAAAGAGTATATATAGAGAGAGAGTGAGCGAAGGGTAAATAAATAGCAGTGTGGTACTCACGAGAAAAGAAAGGCAAAGGAAAGAAAAAGAAAAAGGATGCCTCTCAAATGTTATGTCCGTGATTATTGTTTTTCTATGGAAGGATTTGGAAGGGTAATAATTACTATTTTGTTAGACAGTTATTGTCACTCAAAATTAAATTTTCATCTCTTAACCAAATTAAAATTAAAATTATTGGGTTTTGTAAATTAATAAAAAAAAAAGTTGAATTTAGTTAGAGAATGAATTGTTGCAGAGGAGATAGGCTTGCATGTATGTCAGATGGCATCTCTCCGCGCAGTGCGGCATGGGAAGCTTGCTCTCATTGCATGTTTCTATGTTTCTTCCTCGCATTTAACTCTTTTCTCTACTCTTGTTTTTATTTTAATTAATTAACATTATAATATTATTATTATTTAATTAATTAACATTATAATATTATTATTTAACTAATTTCATGCAATGTAGGTCCTGTACCGTGAGAAGCACGTGGCGTTTGAGAAGGGTCAGGTGGATGTAATGAGAAGACACGAGTTTGATACACGTGCGGAAGGAAGGGAGTGTGTGAGAAATTGGAGATTGAAATGAAATTCAAAGTTGAAACTCCATTTATGATTATTTGATTCTACGCGGCAGGGATCATGCTTCCTACGTGAAAACCACATCTGTTTTCTCTTCTAAGTTCTCCTCCTTCATTTATCGCTAATTACTGCATCCATTGTGTGTCCTTCACCTACTGAATTCTTGCATCATAGGAAGGGTTTATTTTGAAAGTTTGAGTGTTGAGGTTGTTTTTGTTGCACCAAAACTCCTTTGATATTGTAGTTTTTAGAAAAGTTTTCTTAATTAGTGTTTTTAGAAAAGTACACACATTAGTTCACCTCAACCTAATATCTTTAAAAAACTGACATATTCCATAATTAACATCTAACATACCAGCAAATAAATATATATAACTGTCATTTCTTTTTATCATAAAACTTTCAATAAGGTCATAAAATTTAAGTAAATACTTCAATAGTAGAGTTGAATAATAAATTAATAATTCAACATTTTCTTTGTATCTATATTCATACTTTAATATATGATATATTTTTCAAATTTTATTATATTCAAAAATATATAATATTTGTATTTTTCATTTATATAAGAATTTGGAACGTTTATACATAAATCTAGAAATAAAATGATAAATATATATAAGTGAAAGGTTTTTTTTTATGCAGATTACGAATTATGCTAGTCAGACTTTTGCAAATCAGGAGGTTTAATATCTCAGTCGTTACTGCGTTAGGTGGAACAACCCGCTGGGCAAAACACACATTGTCATTCCTAACTAAGGGTATCTTTGGATTTAAAATTTTGGAAAGTGAATTTGAATGAATATAAAAAGAAAGGGATATCAATATGAGATTGTTTGAACTAAGATTGATGATATAATTTGAGTGATAGAATGTAGAAGGAATTTTTAAATAACTACATATTATTACTATTATTATTATTATTATTATTATTATTATTATTTTATAAACATAATAAGGCATATAATGGTATATTAATATTTAAGACATATTTATTCAATTTTAAAATAAATAATAGAATATACTTTAATATGAGATATTTAAGTTTTGTATTTACGAATTAAGTTAAGTTTGTATCATATCAAAATTAATATACTGTATTAAAAAGTTAAATTAGATTAATTTTGTCTCCTTTATTTTAAATCTTGCGATACCATGATATTTTAGTTTAAAATAAATTATACAATGTATATTTTAAATTTAAGTCAAATAAATCTTAATGTCATTTTCGAGTTATTTAAGTCGGTTATAATGAAAATAAAAACTTTAGTATTGAGCATTTAATAAAGTTTTTAGTGGAGAAATTAAGAAGAATTTAATAAACTTTTATGAAGCTTTATGTTATTGGAGGTGAATTAAATGGATATTATGTAGGTATGTCAAGTTGTATTTATTTTGGATTTTGAGAAATCAGAATTTCTATTATGATTTTTTATTTTGTTCAAAGATCTTACTTATGTCCGTTATCCTTTTTACTAACAAACATTTAAAATTTTACCACTAATTTTACTTACTTTCACCTATTAAATCCTTTAAAAATAACAATATAAATTTCAACTTCTAATCCATTACCCCTCTTCCAAATTAATCTTCACAAGTTGATACATCTTTAAGAAAATTTGTCCCTCCTTGTCATATACATATGTTTTATTTTTATATTTCAAAGATACATACATATGATATAAATAGTATCTATTATTTCTTTAATTTAATTTCCTATAAAAATTAATTTTTATTTATTTAATTAAATCCCTTCTAAAATATAATTTTTTTTACATTGAATTAAAATTACAAACCCAAATGTGAATTTTTATATAAAAGATATTGTTTCGACACGAGAAAACATAAAATATCATTCAACTAAAGTTACAATGTCTAACTTTCAAATTCCTATTTATAATCCAAATAAAAGTTTTCACTTCAATTATTTTCTTCAACGCCCAAACCATTTAAAAAACAAAAACAAGTACACACATGTAATGTAATACAGAGAGAGAAAAAACGTTCAAACTTAAATACAACCAAACACTTCTCAAACATAATGTCATTCAATTCAATTCTAATAATGTAACGCGAATATCAATTCAAATATATATAATCTTCACAAATCAATACACTCAATTTTCTCTTTAACTCAATCTAATAATATATTTAAATCCTATGATATTTCAAAATTTCTCATATACTACGAAGATATATAGATTATAGTAGAGTTTATAGATCAACATATTTATTCATTACATTTTAATAAGTAAACAACCTCATAACCTATTTGTTTCCGATGACGGAAACACAAATAATAGTGATTTGTAAAGAAAGTACGAAACATACATGAAAAAACAATCTAGATAATCTTAATTTTTATTTTTTAAAATTTATCATCTGAAGAGGTAAAAAAGCATAACAGAGTATAATATACAAGATAATTGACTATGCATACATATTTTATTATATTTAATTAATACTCAAAGTTTAAATTGCCTTTAAAAAAACTCAATTTAATAAACAAAACATGATAACGTTGCGTTAATGCTATTACTTTTTTAGTACAACTTCAGTATTGTCGAGTTAGGCACGGATAGTGCTTACCCGCAACCCGACCCGCCAAAAAAAATGCACCTGTTATCTGTCCGTTTATTTGTTGGGTATCCGCTTAAAAAATACCTGTGGATATTTTTAAAATTCGCGGGTACCCGTGGATACCCGATACTCGCAAATATTTTAAAAATTATATATTTTATAAATTTTTTAATATAAAATTATAAAATTAAAATTAAAATAAATTATAATTATAATTAAATTTGACATAATAAAATATACTGTTAATTTTAATTTTAGTTAAATTTAACTTAACAAAATATAAATTAAATTTTAATTTTAATTTTTTGCGGGTAACGGCTATCCGTGGGTACGGATAGTATGATACTCGTACCCGACCCGTTTATAGGCGGGTATTAAAATACCTGTTACCCGCTACCTGCGGGTAATAAATACCCGTGGATAGTAACTATCCGCCGCAAATTTTATCCGTGGATATCTGCAGACGCGAATATTTTTGTCATCCCTAATTGTGAGCAGATAGTAAAACTAACCCAAATCATCTTTCGACAAACTAATCTTAACAATACCGGAGAATAAATTATTAAGTAATGTTTTTTTCGTAATTATTGGTAAGAGAATTTTAAAGAATACAAACAACACCAAAGCATTAAGAAAAATACATTTCAAGTTACGTAGTTCTGAAAATATTTCTAGATGGATTACACATCCCAAAATGTATTTCTAAAAGTTATTTCTCTCTTTTTCTTTAAACATAAATTTCATTTAAGTAAATTTAAAATTGTACAATTCAGATTCAGAATGTATTTTCAGATCTTAAAATACATTTTGGATTGGACAATTAAAAGATATATATCACTTTTAATGAGGAACAAATTTGGGTTATCATCTTTTTATAGGGGTGCAGAAGATATTGTCCACTATTGGGCTTCGTATTATTCAGCCCACTCAAGAATCATTAGGAGTAGGCTCAAATTCACTACTAGAATGGACTGACGAAACATCCTCCCTGGCAAGTAAAAAGGTTAATATTTTGTTCGATAATTACTGTTAGTTTTAGTTATTAGGAAATTGTTTGACAAAACATTTTAAATTATTTTTTCTGATATTTGAAAGCTTATATGCCGATAGTAATGTGTTCTTTATTAAACAAGTTGATTTTAGTAGATTGCGGTACTTCTTTTATAGTTTTTAAGATTCTTATTATTTATTTATTTTTAAACATTTATAATTCTTTTTGCTCATTTTCATGAGAGGAATAGGTTTCTTGTTCTATTTGTTTTTAAAATATGAAGATTCATTTTTTTACACTTTATGTTACACTGTTCATTTAAATATTGATTGTTTACAGTATATGCTCAAAAACCTTCTAAATTTTTTAGTCTAATTATTTTGAGAAAAAACATATTGCTATACTCAGTTATGATTTTAACACCATTCTTCAAGAAATGAATAATACTATATGATAGGTTTATTTTATGTTATTTTTTATCAAGTACTTCTTATATTACTTAATACAAATATGATGACAATAAGGTATGCTATTTTTATTTTATTTTGAACTTGATTGAGAATATTTAAAATATGAAATAAGATGAATTGTAGATGTACAAAATGAAAAAAAGTGTATATACTGGATGACAATGGAAATAATTCAAATAATTTTCTACAAATTAATTTTTAAATAGTTGAAAATTAATTAACAAATTAAACAGTAAATGTTCCAAAATAGATTTGTATCAATGATTTAAAATTAAAAATTTATCCATAAAGTCTAACCCAATATGTTAAGTGAATAGCTTTAAGCTTTTAAGCCTTTAGCTAGTTAACTAGCTTTTAGTTCTCTTAGTAAACTTTTCATCTACATTTGCTAAAAACAGTCAGTGATAAAAATAATGATTACGAAAAATTAAAACATATTGAGTTTTTAACTTAAGTTTTGATTTGTATTATTAAATTTGATTAACAGATGTTTCTGTTTAAGAATTGATATTGAACAGTGTAGAAGGAAGGCTCACCCAAAATAGCAATAACAGAAAGCGCTCTTCTTTATATAAGTTTGAGGATACAATACAACAGCAGAGACAGAAAAGGCACAACACTCACAAACTGTGGCAACGCAAGGATTGAACACGCGTTGAATAAGCACGCTTTATTTGTGCACGCAACACACAACACACAACACACCAAAGCAAGGACATATATATCGTGTATGTCTTATATATAAATAGAAACGTGCATTGCATGGCTTCATCACGCTTAGGGGCACTTGCGTCTGCCACCGTGGGTGGTGAGACTGGCATAGCAGGGACACACTTCTTGGTTACCGGCAGTTCCCGGTGGTACGCAGTTGCAGCGTCTGCAGCAGGTTCCACACGCTCTGTGACACATGCGCTGACGAGATGCTAAACGGCACCTCGCACCACATGCAGCGTTACAATCTGCAAAATCAACGAAAATTCTAAATCCTGTTCAATCAAATCAAATCAAAAATAGCTACATCAAATTACGTATACTAGATCTTCCTGAATTTCATTACAATACCTATCTGCTGAACAAGAGAACCCTGGGTCTGTGCCTGCACCTGCGGTTTCCCAAGAACACGATAAATCAGTTAGCTATGAAAACAGTGCAGAAGGAGTATTTGAGTAAACAAATAAACGAAGAAGCGACATCTTTATAATTTTAATCACCGTTTGATCAGCTTGGAGTAGATGGAAGAGGAGAAAGGATAGCAGAAGGGATGCGATAAGAAGCTTAGAGAGAGGCATGGTTAGATTTGAAGAGGTGTTTTACTTGAAAATGAAAAGTGCATGGCATGTGAAGTTGGACCCTTTATTTATAGTTGAAACATAAACAGTTTACGACACTCCACTCTAACAATTATAAGTATAAAAACGTAAATCAATTCATGTATTGGCATAGCAATAACATGGATTGAGAACAGTATTCCATATATATCTACAAAAATGGGAGTGGGATACTCTTTGTTGTGATGCGACGCGGAAGAGACATGAAATTGAAAGTGTTTATAAGTGAGTGATGAGGACATTTGGTGGTGAAAGAAAAGAGCTTTCGGAAGCATAAAAAAACAGGCGACAAAGTGCTTTTGCTTCGTCACTAACTGTTCACGTGGCTCCTTCATTAAGCCAAAAACGTGATTTTTGTCTGAATACTTGTTCTACATGATGACTCTCATAGACTTGTTAAACATACTATTAACATGGGAAGCTTTCGGAAGGATAACGCAATGCAACAAAGCTAACGCAAACGGTATGAGAGAAGAGTGGGAAATGCAATTTGATTACGCACTATAGAGTGCATTATTGGGTGGGAGATATATTATATGATACGGAATTGAATGTTATGAAGGAAAAGTACAGGTGCTGGATTATTATTATAACAGCCAAGAAATTTGTTAAGTGGCTCGCCGCCAACTATGGCTTTGGGAGATTGTGATGTGTGAATCTGGGAGTGTGAGATGGGAAGAGAAAGTAGGAAATAAATAAAGTAAGCTGAAATATAGGAAAAGGGTTATTACAGAACACAACGCAATCCTTACAGCTGTATATGCTTTGCCACCACAGCTGTTACTTGATCATATATCAGATTATCTTTTTCTCTATTTTCTTCGAATCATAGATGAAAAATAAATATAACCGAGTACATAAAGATTTTTGCATGTGTAGTGAAAGAGGTAGTTTACAGTGTTGGGAAAAAACATTCTACTTATCGCAAGTTTATGCACCATATCATTACCGTCGTGTAAGAGATTATAGTAATGACGGTGCTAAGAACTGAAATATGTGTATTAAAAAGCAATGAAATATTAAAATATATGAAAACAAATTCTTATAAAAAAAATGTACAATAATGATTGACTAATATTTTAATTGAATCCTTTTTGTTTTTAATTTAAAATGCTAATATATATTATTATGTTATTAAAACAGTTGCAAGGTGAGTGTAATTTTAGTGGATGAGTGTCAAACTCCTCTTTTTCTTAATACTAAGTTGAAGAACTGTGATGAAAACAAAAGATAAACTAAAATTTCAGAAAGTTACATGTGTAGTACATTCTCAACTCAAATTCACTCGGTGACGCGTATACATAACCTATCAAACTCCTCTAGCTGCTATATCTATTCTGACTTTCTAAGTGCCACAAGCCAAAGGATTTCTCAACTTGAGGAATCTGAGAAGGAATGTGAAAATTACACCACTCCTGCAGGAAGCCGAACAACAAGTTGTCCTCCGACAAGACTGCAGTCAAGGAAGAATGAAAAGCGTTAGAAAGTTGACAAAAGAGCATATTAAGATATTGCATATTCTTTGAATTTTACTATCCACCTTTTGACGTAGTAATAGCAAAAATCTGCCAGGATGAAAGTTTGAACAATTTCTGATAGAAGAACAAATGAAGGCCACAATCCGTAACCCAATGCAGTTAGTAGACGTCCATGAGTATCTATTACCTGAGGGAGACAAAGCAGTCATTTTCTTCATCACACAATCAGTTAAAATGAACTAAACTAGTACTCACAGGAAAAGAAGAAAAAATTGATTCAAGGAGGTAAATGATTTCAATTTCTTGCATGAGTTAACGTTCATTTATTCACTTCAACTTTATCAAAAGCTCATTCATCTAACTTGTTTATAGTCACCTATTATCAACATGATAGAGGTTAACTACATGGTTGAGAAGATCAAAAGATATAACTGTCAAACAAAAGGTCTCGATGCCAAAACTCTTACGCAACAACTCTCTTAGAAACATTCAAGCAAATGCTTCTAATAAAGTATGCATAATTCAAGGTTCTAAATATGAAATTTCTCCAACCACAAATCTACATGTTATTATTATATGTATTTCAAAGAATTAGTTGATAAAAAAACTTGGAGAAGTTCAAAATCTGACAAACCTGGAGAACCCAATGTGCACAACTCAAGAACCTTGCAACTCCCAGGGCAAAAACATAGTGTGCTGTGAATGGTTCAACGATCTGAAACATGAATTTAAGAATTAAATCCAACGTTATTTAGAAAGACTAAGAGGCAAAATTGGGTGATCAGATCACTGTATTTAGGATGACTAAGGGGCAAAGGAAATAATTACATCAGTAGCAGCAGCAGCATTTCAAACAAATAATAGATAATAAGGAAAAGGTATAGGCAGAAAAGTATATCTCTGAGACCTTAGTGTTCTGCATAACCCGCAGTTGAGGGAGAACAGAGACAGCTTCAAGATAAACACAAAATGCCCAGAGAATCCTATTAACTGTATGATGCCGGGTTGTTGGATGAATAAACAAGGACAGCACAGCACAAGGTATCACCTACATTTTGGTAAAAGAAAATCAGAACACCACATACTCAAAGGAAGAGGAACTGAATCATCCATTCATTCAGTCATCAATGAAGATTTTTAAAACAAAAAATTGAATTAAGCACATGTCATATATCAACTTCCTCAAAGTCAGACATTAATAACTCTGTTTCTGAACAGGTAATCCAGCCAAATAAACTAGCAGGAATAACAGAACACATTGAAACGATCTCCTTCCCTTCTCCTTTTTCTTGAAATCCATACTCCTCTTAAGGAGGAGAAAGTACACAAGGAATCAACAATATCTATTGGAAACTAAACTTCAAGTAGAATTGTAGTACACAGGCAGGAAAAAAAGGAAATCCATCTAACAATAAACATAAAGATAACATAACATAATAATTTTACAAATTTGAGAAGCTCCTAAACTGTTTTCAACACAACCCTAATCCAATTAGAAACCTCAAATTTGACCAACTGCAGTTTTTTGTATTTAACGCCTAACCGGACAAAAAAAAGTTTCTTATGCAAGAGTTCCTCAGGCATTAGTCCGTAGATAAAAATTACATACGAAATTGTGAGATGCTTAAGAGCAAGGCAGAACGAAAGCAACATTGCAAACTGAAAAGAAAAGAAGTGCACGGTATATTGTTCACTTACAAAAGGAAACATACTCTATAGTCTATACATAAAAAAATAGATGACTTACCACATAGTATATTGCAAGGTTATCCTTATCATCCATATAACTAGATTTGAGTTTGAAGCGTATCATATAGATAACCCAGATGGTCGTTCCCAATGTTGCCATATCGAGTAGGGTGTGTATATCATATTCCATCACAAAACTGCAGTAAAGTCTTACGCCTAGGAATATTGCCGTCAGCTCCTGCGATTTCAGCGAAAGCCCTGCGAATATTTAAATCGCCCGTTACATTCAAACAAAAAACATGCAACATTAATTTCTGCTAATACCGTAACAGGATAGAAAAACACTGCGAAAACCACATCAACCCAAAGGTCCAATTTAACACAACCCTACCCTGAAATGTCAACGGTAATTTTTATCTTTTTTGGGGGGAAAAAGGCGTTGAAGGTAAAATTGCAATGAAAATGAAGGGATTTGTACCGGCACAGGTTTTTTCCTTGGTGAGTTTGTAAATGAGGACGGAGATTCCTAATGCATGGACAAACTCCGCGGCAACGAAAAGGCTATCGTGGTCATGAACAACGATTCTGAGGAAGAGCAAGGCGGCCAGGCCGATTAGCACCGCAAGAAAGACCTTCATCTTGGGCGGTTGCCGCCGAAACCATGTCGTGACGGTGTGGATCGGCCTCTTGCTTCCCTTCATTCTTCTTCTTTTTTTCTTTTCCCAACAGATTATTTGTTTGTCACTTTGTCTGGTCTTGTGTTTTCTAACTTGTTCCGAAAGAAGCTAAAAATACAATCCAATCTAATGTAATCTGTGTTCTCAGTTGACGATGATTTAGAACGACACGTGTGACATTAGTTTGGATGTTTTTGTTTACTAGTTTTATATGCGACGGGTGGGTTGCTCAACCACTCTTCTTCCCACTTCATCTCGTCCCTGCATCTTTCGTTTATGAAGGTGGGTGGGTGCGTACACGACACGGCCCACTCACGAATTTGGTAATGGCCCATTAATGCAAATGCTAAAGGAGAGGGTAAAATTATTTTACCAATTTTCTGGGGACTTTTTTACAAATAATATTTAAAGACAGACAAAAACTAAAATTAAAGTCAACTTCCGTTCATTACGCAACAAATACTTGAATAACCGATCATTATCAAGAGAATAAATGCTGGTTTAATATGGACAGAAAGAAATTTTTTTCTTAAATAATCAGTGGTATAAATAACGAAAGAATTAGGATAAAGAAAGAAACTTAACCTAATAAAATTAATGTTAAGAAAAACTTTATTCACTATATTACCTTTTAACTATGTTTTGTTTTAGTATGATTTGAAAGATATTTCCTTTTGTGCTAGACAAATGTTTCCATATCAAAAAAAATCAACTCTGAAAATTATAATTTTTATTTTATTCTTATAAGTAATTAAACTTTGATTATTTAAATATCATTGAGAATAATTGTATAAATTTTAAAAAAGTAAATACTAATGTTTCTTTTTATTAAAATATTCCTTTTTTATCCTATTAAATGATTTAATAGGAATAACATAATTTTTATTTCAATCGATCTATCCTCATCTCTCGTGACCATGTCTTTTCAGAAAAGTTGGAAAAAAATATATTGTTTCATGTATTTTTTTTTTAAAAGATAAATTAAATATTGAAAACTCAGTTTTCTTTTGGACACGCTTCCTGAAAAAATGCAATTGAAATAAAAGAAATTCCTAAGAACATTAATTTAGTTAAAAGGGGCATATTTTTAATACAAAATGTAACAACTCGTAAATCTTGCTCATATTCATATCAAAGTGGTCTTATTTAATGAAAAAACCCCCCAAAAAAAATAATTAGAAGTATTGATATATTTAGAAAAAGAAAACATATACATATGTGTGTGTGAGAGAGGGAGAGAGACAGAAGAGTATGATATCATTTATTTGATTTGCTAAGAGATTGTGATGGTAGGAATGATTGTATATAATATTTTTCTCGCATACTTCATTTCAGTAACAGTGTTTCTTCTACTTTCGGAATTAATGACGTGTTTGGAATCTGAAAACCTCAGACACTATTGCATGTAAAGGATCTGGCTATTACATCCTGTGTAACCTGATGGAGAATTATTTATTTATTAAAAAAAATAATAAGTAGAAACAGAAACCCTCTCCTTTTAATTTCATAATTTTCTTGAAAAATTTAAGATACAAAGTTATCTAACTCAAAAACAAAAGTAAAATATATATTTTGAACTGGTACACAAAATTGGCGATGACTTACATTACACACGATACGATAGTTGCAGCATCTAGTAGGGTGTCCAAATGAGAGGTGACCACATGGACCTGAAATTGGAGAGGTAAGAGGCCAAAACCAAAAGCAACACCACCAACGCCGCCACGCCCCAGGGAAACCCCCCGCCGTCTGTTCTCAGTCGTATGCCACCCAAGAATGGTGGCGGCGCCGGAAGCACAAGGCGCGATCCATGTTTAGAGATGGCGTAGGCAACGACAATCAAGAAAAGGGGCAACAGCAAGAGGAAGAGGTGGAAACCGACAGTGGCGGTGTGCACGGTGGACTTGAAGTTAACGTAAGACGGAACAAATAACAAAAACATGACTATGGCAACTATGGCGAGGAGTTGCAGAGGTGGCGCAGATAAAGAGCACAAAGTGTTTGTTGTCCACCCCTGCTTCCATGCTGGACCCCTTCTCTCCTTCAACGGCCACACCATTTTAGTTTCTCTCACTTCTGCAGTGTGTGGTGGCTACTATTTATAGTGCAGAAGAGCACAGAATTTGGTGTATTATTTGTGTGTTGGCTTTAGCATAAATTCTAAGGTCTTCTCTTTGGGATTGATACCAAAGGAAAAGCCACTGGAGGGCGGTGAACTGCATGAATATATTCTTTGTTGCTTTTCCACCCAAAGCTTTTTATATGGAATGGAGGGACAAATTCTCACGTTTGGGCTACCGATGCTTCATCGTCTCATCAAAATATAACATATAATTGAAAATTATTTTTTAACAACTAAACTTTAAATTGTTCACAATGTATATGCGGCGGCGGCGGGATTTCAATTGATGAAAAAAAAAGTTTAATATGATTTACAAAGAGAAGAAAAATGTTTTATATGGAAAATGATATTTGACAAACTTTTATTTATTTCATAAATAACCATTTTTATAAAAAAAAATTCTAAAATTTTATTATTTTATTTTTGTAATTTTTATTAAAAAATAAAAAGTTACTTTATTTAGAAATTTTATTAACTTTGTCACCAAATTGTTTGTCATTTAATATATATATATATATATATATATATATATATATTTTTAAAATAAAATTTTATAAATAAAAGGTTTGTCAAATATTATAGTCCAACATATAATAATTACATGCAAACTTTTTTTTTTTGTGAATTTCTTTTGTAAGATTTCACGCAAAAAAAAATCACAAATTTAGAGTATCACTAAACATTTCAATCTGAACTTTTTCTTCAATAAGAGTTAAGACCAATAGTAATACAAATATATTTTTTTATCTTAACCTCTTAAATGTCTTAAAGAACAAAAATTCTTTTAAATGTCTTACAAGAACAAAAATTTAGTGGACTCTCAGAATTTCAAAAATGATAATACCTTTAATACAGTAATGATATATAAAAATGGTAACTCATTAAACTTCAAAATAGAAACAAATTATATTAATTTTCTTTTATAATAAAAAGGTGGCTTGTTTAATAATTTAGTTTCTATATTTATGTATTTTTAGTCTCTATATCTTTTTATTTAATTAAGTTCCTAGTTAAAAATAAAATTAATTGAAAATCTTTTTTTTAATAAGGACTTAATGTGTACTTTCCATTAAAATTTGGATGTGATATTTATCAAAATATAGGACACTCGTGATTTTTTCTTTAAAAATTAGATAATCAATTATTTAAAAAAATATAATGAATAAAAAACTTATACATAAGATAAAATAATTTCAACTTTATAAAATCGATTTTAAAGAATTTTTTAATAATTAATATTTTTCAATTAATAATTTCATTTTAATTACTTATTTTTAAAATATTTAAATAAAATTTAGTGATGAATATATTAACAAGTAACAAGTATCCACTCATTATAATATCGTTGTCTATTTTATAAATATCAGAACTAATATACATATATGTTGTCCATCAATATTTCCTAAAAATATTTATTTAATCTATAGTAATATATAAAAAAAAAATATTCTCTTTTATATTCATATCTTGTTATCTCATTTTTATTTTTAATAATCATTTTAAAAATAAATTATTTTATAAATATTTTATCTTTAAATTCTAAAAAACATTATAATACTTTGAAAATTTATTTTCTGTACATATGTTATTTGTTTAAATTTATATTTAACAACTATTTAAAAATTAATTATATATTTTTAATAATCTTAACTTAAATTTATATGAAATTTAAAATATGCGAAAGTATATTGAGACTGTGTTTTTGTTAGTAAATACAAAAGGAACCAAGTAATCATATTTCTAATATTCTCCATGTTTGAAAGTTGGGTTGAACAAAAACGTAATATGGACCTTGTTTGGGCCCAGGCCTATCTTGCCTGTCCAAAACACAAAGTTTTGGTATTCATAACCCCGATGTGAATTTTCCCGTTACTGCAGATTGAAGTTGATTTTCCAGAGAAATGACTTCGGATGACTCTAAGCCGGTGAAGAAAGAGGAGGAGTCCAACAACAAGAGTTCCGTTTCCAAAATGGTCGCAAAAGTTAAGAAAGAAGAGCCCGAATCCATGAAGAAGAAACCTAAAGCTGTGCCCATAAAGAAGGAACTTAAAGTGAAGAAGGAAATCGACGACGACGACGACCTTCCCCTCGCCAGAAGGACCTCCAACTCCAAGGTTTCTCTTACATTTTTGTTTTTGAGTTCTGCTTTTTCATTTTTATTATTTTATTTGTTTTCAAAGGTTTATGGTATGATATGGAGTTGACTGTGTTTTTACTTCATTTGTTTGGGTTTAAAATTGTAGGAAGTGAATAAAAAGAAGAAGACAAAGGAGAAAGAAAAGGAGCAGGAGAAGAAGAGAGCGAAAAAGGTTTATGATTTACCTGGCCAGAAACGTGATCCACCCGAGGAGGTATCCGAATGCTTCTCTTTGCCCTCGTTTTTGTTTAGGGTCATGTAAAGTTTTGAATTGAGTAACAGGGTTGTAATTCTTCCTATGTTTCAGAAAGATCCTCTTCGAATTTTCTACGAGAGTTTATACGAGCAAATTCCCCAGAGCGAAATGTCACAAATCTGGTGAGTTTTTTTTTTTTTTCTTCTTTTCATCTGGAACTTTACTTTGGAGAATGAAGAAGGGAAGGAACTAGGTTGTGATTTATCAAGGGAGGTAGAATTGCTTTGTTATTGTTTTCTGCCCCATTAGGACTTTGTTAGCTCTTACAAAAAAAAATTTAACCCTTATAACAATATTTGTAGAATTTAATAATTTAGCTGAAATACTCATTTGGCTCCAGCAAAAACACCGAAAGAGCCCGTGAAGCTCTCACTGTGAATAAACTAATTATGCTTGTTTTTTGAGTTAATAATGAATGCAGCGATGAAAGAACAGTTAGCATGCTTTTAGCTAAAAAATCTTGACACATGTAACTGGAATAAAGAGCAACTTTTCAAACGCTTAAACTAATGAATATTTTAGGGTCTCAGTTGGCTAAATGCCCTGTGGATAGTTTTCATTTGTTAGGGATATAATATCAGGCTAAAGATCTTTGCCAATGAAGTGGACTTTGTACGGGTGGTAGAATGCTGTTTCATGTGTAACCTTGAACGCAGTTGAATGAAACCAATTCTGTTAAGAGGTGGGCATTTGGCTCAATAGTAATTTCACAGCTTTCATAACACCTCAAGTGAGTCTTGGTAACATATTAAATTGTTTGGGCAAACGAGAAACCATTTTCAAGGCAGATCTGGAGGCCCCCCTGTTTTTCCTCCCCTATGTGGAGATTGACCCATTTTTCATCCCTCTCAAATGTTGAGGGAGATGGACAAATTCTGATTCTCAACTTGAAAACAGAAATAAGAGTGAAGGGGAAAAAAAGGAGGATATGTTGGCTCAACTGAGTCCCCTCCTATATCCCAAGGGTATGTAGCACCTAGCAGTTGCCAACACTCATACATTTTATATCAGATCAGAGTGATTAAAGTGGTAGATGTGACATCAGTTTTTTATTTATAGTTAATAGTTTTGACAATAGATGTGTATTTCCCCACTTCCCATGTTTATGATCACTCATTAAATCACTCCTCAACATGTTGTGACAAACCTTAAGCAACAAGCGACACATACTATTGAAACTTTACATTAAGCATGTTTCAAAATGCAATCATTGTTTAAATAAGAAAAATCTATATCTGCGGTTTATCTTTCAAGCAATAAAGCATGCATTCCATAGTTAATGAAGAATATAGACTGTTTATTTATCATGACCATGACTGCGCATAATTTCAGGCTGATGGAATCGGGGTTGCTTCCTAAGGAAATTGCAAAAAAAGTATTCGAGAAGAAACAAAAGAAATTCCCGCAGAAGCTGTCTTCTCCAGTTAAGGTGGTATCGGCTGCGAAGAGTAGCACCAAGAGTAGCACCAAGTCTGTGACTGTTAAGAAGAAAAACCCAACTTCCCCTTTGTCTTCTCTTAAAAAGAGCACTACGAACCCCACGGCGAAGCAGTCTAACAAGAGGAAGTCTAAGGCTCTCAGCTCAGAAGATGACGATGTCACTGATTCTGATGATGAAGTTATTATAGCCGCAGCAAAGAGGAGAAAAATGGCTTAATTATGCCCATCCGTAACAACATTTTTATTTTGATATGATGTTATTTAACTTTTGAAATGTTAACCACAGTATGCTTCAATACTCACATCTGAACTTTCACTCTGACACGTGTATGTCTTGTCTGATGTATTACTTTTTCTTTGTGGATTTGGATAGGATGAGGAAGAGAAAGATGAGGGGGTAAATTAAGAGAAAAGGATTGTTCTTATGCAAAACTATGGTGAATAGCTGGTGGAAAACTATTCCTTCACTTCTAATTGTTTTTGCTTTTTTATTTTTGTATCTCTTTCCTGTTTTTCCTTTATCATTCACTTGCACGCATGCGGTTTCATCAGCAGAGGAATCGAGGATTGATGATTTCTTTTTGATGTGTAACTTTTAGATATTCATGATTTTTTTGTTCTCAGAGGGCATGCATCTTAGAGAGAAATAGACTCTTGTGCAAGGAGATTGAGTTTAAGGATTGTGGGATTTTATCGGAGATGAGAGCTTATTATAAGGAGTATAAGGATGGGGAAGGTTGCAGGAATCAGAATCTTGTAAGTTACATTTGCAAATTTAATTTTGTTGAGGTAGCTACTGCAAGCCATACATAAGTTATTGATCATCGATTTGGCATTGTTTTTTAAACTTTACCTAGCCAAATCGTTTCCATTTTCAACTAGTGTTTTTTTTTTCTTATGACATAATAGATAGTGGATTTGTCATCATACATTTTATATACATGTTTACGAGTAATTAAAGTACATTTCATGATTGAAAGGACAAAAAGTGGATTTAATCTGAATTGTAAAACATTTTTTTTATTGATTAGACATGTAGTTAAATTCTTATCTATGCCGTGGACAAAAGTGTTAAACTTAAACAAATTATTTAATTATTTATTTGGTCTCAATTTTGATTTATGCTATCTAAATTTTTGTTTTAATTGATTTATAATTTTAAAAAAAGTTGACTTAATTAAGTTAGTTTCATTAGTATCTTACAAATTTTGTTATTAGTATTGTTCTGCATCAATTTGTAATTTTTCTTTTTCACATGTCAAGTCCCGTGGCATGATAAGTAACGCTAATACTTTATAGGTTTAAATATATATTTTGTTTTTATTTTTATTGTTTTTATTTAATTTGGTCTTTTTTTTTTGTGTTCATTTAGGTTTTCATTTTTGTTAAATTTTGGTTAATTTAGTTATTTTTACTAACAGTGTTTAAGTAATTAACGTTTTTTAAACTGTACATGTCACATGTCAATTCCTTTTTTTTTTTAATTTTTAAAATTTTTTAACTTTTTAAATTTTATAAAAATTGATCATGTGACAAGTCATAATTGTGTCACATGTTAATGTCACGTGTTAGTTTGTAGTTGTTTTATTTTTTGTGTTCAATTTAGTCTTTATATTCGTTATTTTTGTTCAATTTAGTCCTAATTTTATTAAAATGAATAAATTTTTTTCCTTTAAAATTTATCTTAAATTTAATACCTTTTATAAAAATTATACTAATACTTTTTAAAATTGACATTTTTATTAATTATTTTTTAAATTTAATTATAAATTGAATATAATACTTATATTGAATTGTTAAATAGAATATTTCTAATTGTTATAAATATTAGTTTACTTTTCTTATTAAATATAAGAATTTTAGAATATATGAATTAAACTTAACAAAATTTGATTAAAATGACTAAATTCACGTATTTTGATAAATGAATGATTAAATTGGTCCAAAATTTTGAATTATATTAATTCCAAAATTCATTAAAAATTAAAGGACCAAAAACATATTTAACCCTTATTTTAATAGTGCTTAGTATATATAATTTTAGTTTGGATTCACAAAAATAACAATAATATATTTATCATGATTTTAAGAATTTTTGTATATTTTTCAATATACATATATCACATGTCGTATATTGTTATTTTTAAAATAAACATATAAGATAAGTGTCATATTCGATACATGTATCATGTTCCTGTATTATCCATGTATTATAGATTATTATACATTTATGATTTTGAATTAGTTTATATCTTATTATGTTACTTGTTCAATACATTGCACTATTATATTTTTAAACTGTTATTATGTTCGAGGAATAATACTATCACCGAATCTGTTGAAAAATTGTCATGTATTTATATTTTGAGATATTTTGGCAGTAATTTCTTTTATTTTAAATGTAGTATATTTATGGAAATATATAAATTTTGTGTATAATGAATTTAAATGTTTGAAAATATTATAAATTCCTATATACAAATACCATAATAAAAGAGGGTAAAAGTTGTACGAACAAGTAAAAACTAAAACATTAACAATAGAATCAAATTAAACCATATAAAATTACAAGAATACTTTGTCGTTTTGCATAATATACGTACACCAATAATTCATATTTAAATTTCCCAAATATATTTTCAGAAATATAATTTGAAGATAACTAACAGTTTTTTTCATATGATAATGTATTTTATTAAATCAGATTACATAACTAAGATGATTTAAGATAGCTCCGACTCATTTAAAAGAATAAAAAATAAATATTTATAAAAGTTTAACGTAACTTAATAATTAAAAAAAGGAAAAATAAAACAGTGGTATAGCAGTTAAGATACATTTTAATTATGTCCAACAAAATTGACACGTATGATAGTATTATTAGTCAACATAGGTGTATTTAAATCCTTATTATTAAACTAAAATTTCTTTAGATATTAGTTTTTAAATAATTATTATAAATGTCAAAATCTATTATGCATTGTAACTTATAATCCAATGAGTTTTTATTTCTTTTACATGACCAACAACGAGAATGAAAAATAACATTAAGAATCTAATTGATAAAAAGTAATATCATTCTCTATTTTAGAAAGTATCGTATGTATCCCATAAGATTTTATTTTCTACACCTATTTAAAACATTCAATAAAAAATGTTCTAAATATTATAAGGAGATTCGACAGAAATTTATATTTTAGCAGTAATCTTTTACTTTTTAATATTTGGATATTTCATTGTTATTTTTTTTTATCTATTTAAAAAATAACACGTAAATTAACAAAAACAACTAATTATTGTATTTAACAGGCCACTTGCTTTCTTTGAAATACACTCTAATAACTTATAAGCTGCTTACTTGAAACAATATCAAATATTTTTAAAAGAATATTTAAACATACATAAAATCTGGTAAAAAAAAAAGTATTAAAAGAAATAATATGAATAGTGTGGTAAAGATCTGCATAAGAAAAAGTGATAAGTCTCTGGTTTGGTTGAATGAATGGCACGACCAATGAATCCTATCGGATTGCAAAAAAGAGCGCGACCAAAAAATCACTCAAAGCAACCATAAACCCTAGTCACCTCAATTCTTCCACACACGACACGTGTCAACCTTCAGCGCGTGCTGTGGATTTCCAAATTCTCTTTTTATTAAGCAGACGCAGAAGGAGCCTCTTTCTTCCTACCAACACAAAAACACAAACTCTCTCTCTCTCTCTCTCTCTCCTATCTCTTCTTCATCCTTCTTACTCTATCTGTTTCGCTCATCCTCTTTGTTCTCTGCAATGGGAATTCAAATTTAGAGGAACGCCAAACGGAGATTAGTAGAACCAGTGGAGAAAGATTACGAGGATGAAACAGAGGACTGGGTCCAGTGTCTCATCGTACAGTACGAGGGAGAACGAAGTAGCGGAAATCCTCGTGAAGCTCCGAAGTTTTATATTGGAATTCGGGTGCGTCCGCGGAATCCTTCCACAGTCGTGGGGTCGGAAGAAAAAGAGATCTGTGATTAGTGCTAATCCGAAAGCAGAGGAAGCTTCGAGCCCCGCAACCCCTCTCTCCTTCTCTCCCAGTGAATCCGATGAAAACCCAACCTCTCTCTTCAGACGAAACGTTTCTCTCAAAAGGGTATTTTCCTTTTCCTTTTATCTTTTATCTTTTATCTTTAATCTTTCAAATCTAAGTTTTTTCTTCTGCGTCTCTTCTTTCGTCCTCGTAATTTGTGGGTTTACTTGAAAACTCGCAGAAGAGAGAACACTGTGTGAAGATTATACAGGATTTGAGCAAAGACAACGATTTACTCTCCGGGGTAACTTCTCTCTCTTTCTTCCTCTGTTTGAATTTAATCGATTGTAAGAGATGGGGTTTAGCGAGTAACCCGGTAACACGGGTTGTTTCCCGAGTTTCCGGTGTTTGGATTTGGACCGTCTTAAATAGAAGAGTGAAATTTTGAAAAGGAAAGAAGAAATCTTGCTTAACCGTCGTTGATCTGTGAAAAATTCCTTGCAGGAGATTAAGAACGTCCAGTGTTACTTTGACAAGTTGAAAGACTACAATTTGAAGTTGAAAGCAAGAAAACAAGAGGTATTATTACTGCCGCTACTGCTACTACTCCTACTAGTATGCCAATTTTCTTTTCTTTTCTTTTTGGGTTTATCTCTTTTTTTTTTTTTTCTTTTTTGTTGGGTATTTCTCGTTCTAGTTATATTTATGTTGCTTTATCTTTTGTTTTTCTGATGGTGGGTCCACTTCTTTATTTAGATTTATTGATTTATTGATTATTGAATTGCTATTTTTTTTTTACAGCTAAGTCATGGCCCAATGCAAGGTGTTGTAGAACACAAGCAACCGCAGTTCTCCGGTGTGGCGCATCATCCACCGTTGATCTTGAATCAGTCGGCGTGCGGAGTCGCAACGGCGTCGTCGGGAGTAGCATCCTCGAGTAGTAACGATGTGGGCCCAATTGGAATTCCCGATCTGAACCTACCACTGGAAGAGTCCATGGGTTTGGAGTTTTGTGAACCGTTGGATATGAGTGTGAATGTGGCTAACAGGAATCTGAGTAGGGCCATGGCAGCTCAGGCCCGTCAGAATAGGCTTCACATTTACAGGTTCAAGAACTCAATAGGAATTAGTAAACCCCGTTACTCTTGTAGATGATGATGATGATATAATAATCATAATAATTATAATATTATTACTATCATTATATTAACCAAATCCTTTATTTTCATACACATAGAATTCTTCTTCCTATTCTTTCTCTCACTCTTTAGCATTAGTGTTGGTATTATTCCTAAGGAATTTAAAGTGTGTTCTGTTCACAGAACATAATGTATATATATCAGGGAAGCTCTCTCAGATTTTGTCGGATTTTTGTTTCGTGAATGATGATAATGATAATAACGTTTCTGATTCAGAGTTTAAGGCAATTTAAAAGCACCAATCGATGCAACGGTGTAGCATTTAGCATTACCTACTCACTGGTCACTGTGTCTTCTAGTTATTTTTTCAAACTATCTACTTTTAAATATAAATATTTTTGTTTATGTCTCATTAAATGTTTTTTTTTTTCTATAATTATACGATTACGTTTAGTTTTTAAAGATTTTAATTACCATTCATAAATGAATGCATGAAAATAATGATGATGACAATGTTGTGTTTTTAATTATTTTTTTTTATCGGCCTCGATCTCTCATAAATGGAATTTCTTAAAAATGAACCAAATATTAGCTTGTGCAGAAAGGAATCGATTAGTATGAGATAATGGTGCATGTTTGTGTGCTGTTTAACTATATTTTTTTTGTCTTTAGACCGTGCAAGACTATGAGTATCAACGCACGTGGGATAAGGTTGATGCACTTCAGTAACTCTACCCTCTGAGTAAAATAAGATTCAATTTAATTTTTTTTTAAATAAATAAAAATCTAAGTCACGCGCCGCCTTGTTGTGTTTTTAGTTAGGGTTTGTTTCAGTCTTGTACCTGTTTTAGATTGGGCCTGTCTTTTGGGCTTATGCATGGATTTTGTTTTTTTTTTTCCTACTCTAGACCAAGGAAAACCCCAGTTTATTTGTAGATTGTATTGATATCTTCTTTAGCCTATGCTCCTCATTTTCGGTGAATCACATCTCAAATAATCTAAAATCTATAACTATAAACAGATACACCTCTTCTCCATTTTGTTTTTCTAATTTCACCCTCTTAATTACTAATTTTTAAATTTAAATAATTATTTATAATAAAAAAAATATTTTTTTATTTTATTATTTAGTAACTTTTTTTTTAATTTAAATAATTATACCTAATAAAAAATTATTTATATAATATTACTTTAATATTTTTTACTCTTATCATTTTAGTAATTATTTTTTTACTTCAAATAATTATTTATTATAAAATAATTATTTTCTTTTATTATTTTGGTAATACTTTTCAAATTTAAATATTTTAATAATTATTATTTACACAAATTTTTTATAATATTTTTTATTTTAAATATTAAAATTATTTTATCTATGATTATATATCTATAATTATAAAAAATAATTTTTTAATTTAAATAATTTATATATATTTTAAAAAATATTATGCATAACGCCTCTGTTTACGTGCTTACCCTAGTCATCTAAAGAATACAGACAAAAAAATGTTTGGATGACGAATTTTAAATGGCAATTCATTTTTACAGAAATTTTGAAATGATTTACAATAAAATTATTCTCTTGGTAAATTTTTTAGAAGAAATTAAGATGTTAGAAGTTCTGTCAGATTAATTTAATTATTTAGACATGATGAAATTCACTTCAACCAACTGACATTTTTAAATTTTTGAATTCTGCAAAAGCTTCAAATATTATTTATAACACACTTTGAGTTTTGTCTATCTTGAAAGAAAAATATCAGATTTGGGAGGGGATTGTTAGCTGTCATGTGTAACAGTGAAATCCTTTAAGAAAAAATGTTACCTGAAGTTTTTGCTAATATCATACAAGAATGGTTGCACGTTAAATTAAAAATAAAATAAAATAAAATATATTTCTATGGTGATAAATTTATTTACGGGTGCAAATAATAAACAATATTAAACATTATCTAACAATATAATTATGATTTGCATTGGATAATTTATTTCTCTTAAATATTAAATTATATCTTACTGCAACACAATATTCAATCTCATTCTGAAAAATGTGTCATTATATACCTTTCGGACTTTCACTCATTGCCCTGTATATAAAATGTAGCTTTTTTATATAAGAATATTAAACAAAATAAAATTTTTTAAAATTTAAAATTAGGTTGTGTAATTTAATTAATAGAAGTTGTCTAGTATAATCTTTCAAAATTTTATTGTAATTTGAGTACAAAGTAATTTAACTTATAGAAATATTAAACTATATTTTGATATTTTTCTTTTTTAATTTTTTTTATTTTAATGGTAAGTTTAGATTATTACTTTATTAAATACAAACAACTTCGGGCCATATTAAGTATCATAATAAACTTTGATATCTCAACGAAATTAAGATTTTAAAGTTTATCAATAATTTATTATCATAAAAGAATACAAAATATAGAAACCATATCAAATATATGATAAAAATTATACTTTTACACAAATAGTCAAAATATTTAAATCATAACATCATATATTTTTTTATAGTATTCACAAGTTAAATTCTATGCATAATAAAAAATAGTAAAATTCTAGTAAAAATTAAATAAGTTTACATTTTTTTTTAATTTTATGTCGTATTGCTTCTTTACTCTTCTCACCAAATAAAAACTTAAATTAAACCTAAACTTACCGAAAAATTAACATAATTAAAAAATTTCATTGATATGCGTGTTGTCATCACATTTCAACAAATTAAAAACTAATAAATTATTATTAAAATTTATTTTTTAATTAAAAATTAATACAAAATTGTAACATAATAATACTACTCAATTACATATTAATATAATTTAAATTTTATTCTTCTTTTTTTTTCGTCACAAATTTTGAATACACAAAACATTTATTTTACCTGTATAATTTCATTGTATTTTTATATTTTATTAGATAAATCGTAAAGGTTAAAACTGGATTAATTTATACTTTCACTCAAAATCAATAAAATAAAAAGTGTTTGTTACTTTGCATTAAAAAAAAAAACATCTAGCATATTTGGTTAAAGGTTACACCTAAGGTGACGTAGAGAAGATGCTTTTGTTATTTCATTATTTTTCTTTCTAGTTTTTAATTTAATTTAAATAATTTATATCAGATGAATTAAGTTTAATAAAATATTGATAAATTGATAAATTTTATAAACTTAAATTTGATTAAGTATTTATGAAAATAAATTATTTTTATGAATGTGTATTTGATTTATATATATATATATATATATATATATATATATTCTACGACGTCGGAGGCATGCTCCCCTCCTGATTTTTTTCATATAGATTAATTAGTAAAATTTATATTATATTTATAATTTAAAAAAAAATAATTATAGGTAAAATTTAATTATTTAATAAATTTAAAAAGATAAAAAAAATTATTACCTTTTTACTTACTCATTCATTTACTATTGATTACTAATGTTATAATTTAATTGCTAATATCATATTCAACTAAAAATTAATTTAAAATTTTTACTTCAAAATTTTATTATCAATACTCTTAATTATTCAAATTTAAAAAATTTACTAATCATCTTTGAACTATAGAATTTTTAATAAGAATAAGAAGTACGTCCTACTTAAACAAAAAAAATTATTTTAATTAAACAAAATTATGAAATAAAATAGAAGATAAATTTTTTGTACATAATATAATTATTTATATTGAAAAAAATATATAACGGAAAATTGATAACTACTAAAATTCTTTATATTTCATGATATTTTTCCTGTAATCTTTTTATTAAATTCTTCAAGAAAATATTTTCTTTTTACATTTTTTTTAAGATTTTTAATTGACTATTAATTCTTTTATAGATAATTATTTTTTACAAAATTATGAATTTTGTAAATATTTTTTACAAGTTTTACTTTATGAAACCCTAACTATTTTACTAAAATATTGGTAACAATTTTCTACAAATTACTTTTCAAAACAAAATTTATAAATATTTGTTATGAAAATAATTTCAAAACAAAATTAACAGGAAATATTTTTTTTTAATAATATATGTTTTGATTTAATTATGGGTTCAATAATCTAAAAGCACAAAAAATTATTAATTATAATTAAATTGTATATTATATATATTTTTTGGTTGTATTAGTAATAATTATAAAACATCTAAATTTTAAATATTATTTTGGTTCTCCAAACTTAATTAATATATATATATATATATATATATATATAAATCTTTCATATTTTTAACTATTTTAACTATCTTGTTTTCAGACACGAATAAATTATGCTTATTATTAAAAAATATGAATGAATAGTACTCCCTAATAAATTTTAGTACAGTGATAATGGTTGGATGTAATAATTTGTCAAAATGTTATTCATAAAGGCTAATTTCTTCTAACTGTTTTTGTTTTTTCTTGGAAAGTGTGTGCAAGTTTTTTAAAAAAACAAAAAATCAACCGGTAACTAAATTTCTTTTACGGTTTAATCCATAAAAGAAGCTTATTAGAAAATCAATTCTTCATCTATTTAGTAATTTCAGCCCACATTCCATAAAATTTTATATTTCAAATATAAATTTTTATGTTTTATAAAATATTTTGAAATATAAAATAAAAAAAATCATTTTGAATTGTATTGTCAAGAATATAAATAAATTTTGAATTATATAGTTTGAAATATAAAAATTATATTTTGAATTATGTACTCTAAAATATAAAAAATTATATTTTGGATTGTATGTTTTAAATATATATATAAGAAAGAAACATTTCAGACTGTACTCGGAATACAAAATTTTCATTTTATATTACACAATTTATGAGTGTACAAGAAGAAATATATTAAAGTTCAGAAAGAAATATACCGAGGTTAAGAAAAATATATACGGAGGTGCCAGAAGACAAAATGCATGGGCCATGATACTACTCCATAGTCCACTGCTATTTGTTTTGATGACGAAATTTTGAATTTTGGATTTTTTTTATGCATATATATGATAATGTATAAAATAATTTGACTACAAATCAAATGCACCACCTTCTTTAACAATGCAAAAAAATATATAACTATTTTTTTTTATGTTGTATGACTTGTATAGTTACAGTAAAATTAATCTATATTATTGAATTCATCTAAATAGATATAGTTGAAATTAAAAGTTGATATATTAATTTGTACTCGTACTCACATTATTCTGATACACTTACATCATTAAAATAATGTCGACCTAAATTGGTTTGTGATTGAAAATATTTTATTATTGTAATGCTCGTCTCAATCCAACAATTTTCATGATTTGTAAAATATTTTATTATTGCAATAAATACATTGAAATAAAATATTAAAATATTTTATATTGCTCTCTATAAATTAAAGATAACTTCTTATTAAATGATATAAATTTGTTATAATTTCTTTTGTTGTAAAACATAACTTATTCATGTGTATCAATATACTTTTAAATTTAAATTTATTTTATTTTATTTTTTTAAGAAATTTTTATTATAATAGAAAATATTGCTATTTAATGATTAAAAAAATTATTATAATACAGTTTACTTAGATTTTTATATTTTTTGTTGTTGAGAATCAATTACAATGATCTCATAATTTTTACTTTGGTCACGAGAGTAAGAAACAACTAGACCTATTCCTAAAGTGTTTTTCTCAAGTCAACACTTTGGTGGATACAGTACCGAAGACTTTGAAGTCTAAAAAGAGGAGGTTACTTTCTGAACAATAATAACTGATGATGATTGAAGAATGATTAATGGAGTAAATGATAGAATAGAATATTACTCCTTACTCCTTTTCTGCACCAAACACTCTCGGAAAAAGGAAAAGACAAAATACAAGTGATAAAAGAAAAGTTAACTTATGTTTTGGTAATGTGTAGAGTTAAGACAGACAATAATTGTTATTTCACCACCTACTAAAATTTTATTATCCACTAATTGACGTTAGAGAGGCCGTTTCAGCATCCTTTTAACATTCACTTAGAAATGCGTCGAAGTAAAATTAATATTCTACTTCAAATAAATTTTTTTATCTTTTATATAACTTATGCAACACAAACTATAAACCAAAAGTTGTTCTACATTAAAATTCATGTCTGGTGTTTTTTTTAATCTGTTATTTACGGTAACAATAACGAGTTTTCAAAATTAGTAACATTTAAACATAATCAGTTTAATGTGGTCCAAAGTATGACATTAAAAAAATTACAAAAGCCAATCATACCATGATTGCGGGCCAATGCAAAATAAACTTGTTGTCGACATATTTGAATTAAATTGTTATAAATTAAGTAGAAATAGGCACTGAAATAAAAAATAATTAATAGTGACTTGAAGCTTTTGGATAAACAGATAGAATAATCGACTATTGTCCCACCGCGCACATTCCAAACAATTCAAAAGCAGTACATTTAACAACGAAATTGGCAAAATGTAAGAACGGATAAATGGGAATGAAAGTGAAAGTTCATAGGTTGTAGATACACGAATAGCAGCAAAGGTAGATGATGCATTGGTAGTTACCATTAGGCATAGCCTAAGTTTGATCCAGCTAATGATCATACTGCTCCTCCTCACCTTCTTCATCAAAGTCTTCTTCCTCATCTGCAGTTGCATCTTGGTACTGCTGGTACTCTGCCACCAAATCATTCATATTGCTCTCTGCCTCTGTGAACTCCATCTCGTCCATTCCTTCCCCAGTGTACCAATGCAAAAAGGCCTTGCGCCTGTACATAGCAGTGAACTGCTCACTCACCCTCCTAAACATCTCCTGAATTGATGTTGAGTTCCCAATAAAAGTGGATGACATCTTTAAATTCTTGGGAGGAATATCACACACACTGGACTTCACATTGTTGGGAATCCATTCAACAAAGTACGACGAGTTCTTGTTCTGCACATTGATCATCTGTTCATCTACCTCTTTGGTGCTCATCTTTCCCCTGAACATAGCAGATGCAGTCAGGTATCGGCCATGCCTAGGATCAGCAGCACACATCATATTTTTGGCATCCCACATCTGCTGAGTCAGCTCTGGGACCGTAAGGGAGACATACTGCTGAGACCCACGAGAAGTGAGAGGTGCAAACCCCACCATAAAGAAGTGAAGACGGGGAAATGGAATCAGATTCACAGCCAGCTTCCTGAGGTCAGAGTTCAGTTGTCCAGGGAACCTAAGACAACATGTAACCCCACTCATGGTTGCAGAAATAAGATGGTTGAGATCGCCAACTGCAATACACCATGAGGAGATAAATCAGTAAAACTTATATTTATTTCTATGCCTAATCTGAGAACAAATGTGTCACTACAAGACAATACTCACAGCTAGGAGTGCTGAGTTTCAATGTCCTAAAGCAAATGTCATAAAGAGCCTCATTGTCAAGAACCATGCACTCGTCTGCATTTTCAACCAGTTGGTGTACAGATAAAGTGGCATTGTACGGCTCCACAACTGTGTCAGAAACCTTGGGAGATGGGAAAACAGAGAAAGTGAGCATCATTCGGTCTGGGTATTCCTCCCTAATCTTTGATATCAAAAGTGTTCCCATGCCGGAACCTGTGCCTCCTCCAAGAGAGTGGCACACTTGAAAACCTGAGGAAATTAAATTAGCCATATAGCATTAGTGAAACGAACTCTGATTCCCAGCAGCAGCGGCCAAGTATGAGACAAATGACATTCGACATTTAAGCATTTCAATAAAATTCAAATGTAATTGAAACCCCATTACAAGACGATGAAAGCATACCAACCACATTCTGTTGTGGGTCATGCTCTCCTGGATTAATATTATGAGTTTGCTATGTAATAACTCATAGCTGAACAAAATTAAACAAAACTTGTTTCATGAATCTGCATTGCTAGTATGAAGTTGTTTTCCATTTCAATCTATGAATTCAGGTGCAAGGGGTAAATTAATATACTGCAGTAACTTATTCCCAGAATTAAAATCCAATTTGAATACATACTTTCATGTACTATGTGCAGTGTTTGAGAACCAGCGAAAGATAATGAGAAAAATTACATTTATACATCAAAATAACAATTTAGACAGTTGCTTGATTGAGAAAGTACAGATAGAGAGTATCAATGTTGGATTATCATCAATGTTACTATTATTATTATATTAAGAAATAGTCAAATATCATCCCAACCACAATGTAAGTAGAAAAATAACCAGATTTCATAAAGTTCTATTTAATTAATTATAAAATAGAGAAAGTTAAGATGGTCCCTACCTGTCGTCATTGAAGACAACATGGGTCATATTTAACAGCTCAGCCCAGTCATATTCTCCCAAAAACAAGCAATACAATTGCATAATGTCAACAAGAAAGATAAAATAAAATAAATAATTAAGATTTGAGAAAGCAATTATTGAAGTAGAAATATGGCATAAAAAAAATCCTGATTCTTGATACAGTGATACAACTCCAGATCTACTATATTATTTTTTGATTATGATAGATCTAAAAAAATTAAACATTGTGCAAGGGCAGTGAATGTAGCACTATCCAAGTAACCAGGAAAGGGAAGAGTAGATGCCGGTCCATGTTCAATTTGTATCTAAGATTCAATATATAGGGTCCACTATCATGCCAAAACCAAACATGACCAGTTCCTAAACATAGTCACCAGATATACAACAATGGAGCAAAAACTAACAGCAGCTTTTTATGCAGGTTGAGTTCAACTTGAACATTGGATCTCATAGAACCACATACATAAAAGATTTCAGTAAACTCATTCTTCCATTAGAATTTAAAATGAATCTGGATCTTATGCTCCATTTATCATTATGTTCAAAATCTGTTACCATTCAGATCTAAGTCTTCGACATCCATGAGACTGAAAGAAACACATAGATCCAGTCCATGACCGTCTACTCTAAATGACAAAGGAAGTTCGAAACAATTGCAATACACGGCAATAGAAAAGAGAGAGAGGCAGGCGTCAATACGGAAACTATACAGATCTGAAGATCCACCCTTGTTCAGGTATTAAGGCATTAGAAAATAGAAAGACAGAGAAAAGTTAACCCACTCCAATCAAAAGATGACAAATGCAGAGATTACATATGTGAACGTTTGAAATGGAAAGCGAAGAAATAGGTGTATTAAAACATACCTTGCAAGCAATCACAGTTTTCAGCCTCTTTACGAACAACATCGAGAACGGAGTCGATCAACTCAGCGCCTTCTGTGTAATGACCTTTGGCCCAATTGTTACCAGCACCGGACTGTCCGAAGACAAAGTTATCAGGGCGGAAGATCTTGCCGTAGGGGCCAGATCTGATGCTGTCCATGGTCCCAGGTTCGAGATCCATAAGAACAGCTCTAGGAACGTACCTTCCGCCAGATGCCTCATTGTAATAGACATTGATTCTTTCGAGTTGGATGTCGGAGTTTCCAAGACCGTTGTACTTTCCGGTGGGATCTATGCCGTGCTCGTCGCAGATGACCTCCCAGAATTTGGAACCGATTTGGTTGCCACATTGGCCTCCCTGAACGTGCAAGATCTCTCTCATGTTTCCGACGAAGGGAGGAAGAAAGGAAGAGAGAGATTTAGGGTTTGGAGTTTTGTTTGGCGGTGGGAGGGAAAGGAACCCAAATGCAGTGGGATGCGTTCAGGAGAGTGCAGTCATTTATGGAATTGGGGAGAGAGAAGAGAGGGATATTCGGAGGTTAAGATGGTAATAATGGAGGGCGGGATATTTTGTTTTCGAGTGAGGTATCCTGTGCCGTTCATTCTTCAAGGGTGACAGCCATGTTACCGCTACCAACCATACCAGCGCATAACTTCGTTCACGTTATCCCTCAGACCCCACTCTCTCATTCTTCATTTACGTTCTTACCCATCCATCATTGCCTATATTCGGTGCATTTTCTATTCAGATCAAATCCATTGCAACACCCAATCATAATTTTCTCTTTAGTTTTTTTTTTTTCTTTCAAAATTAAAACAATACAAACTTAAATTCATCGTCTGTCAAGTACCCGTAATTCTATTATTATAATGTTAACTATCTCTGCATAAAAATATATATATTTTACTGTTTTAGGTCCAATTATGTTGTTTTTGTAAGAATTTAGTTACATAATTCATTTTCTAATTTTTCAATTTTGTATTTAGACGTTGTCTAGTTTAACTTAACTGATTCACTATTCTTACAGTATCTACCTTTTAAAAGATAACTCCTTCCGGAAATTTCAAATTTACAATATGATTTATGATACATATAATGGATTCTAGGAAGTAACCAAACATCTAGGAAGTAACCAAACATACACTTCGCTACTTAATAACATGTTATTTAATAATAAATTATAACATATGTTGGTATTGAGAATGCATTAGCATTTTTTTTTTTAATTAGTTCACAATAGTTACATCTTTCTATATGTACATTTAACACCTGATTTTATAAATACATGATATATTAAAAACATAATATTTATGTTATGTAAGTATTATTAAAGGTATTGCTGAGATAAACCTGTAACTATTATATTTGAATAAATAAATTACAGTTAATTTTTAAATTTATGAAAATGCCTAAACAAAATCTAACCTAAGATTATTAGAGTATATTAATTGTAGAACAAAATAACTTGGTTTTAAAAATTGTCATAACAAATTGTTTTAAGAATTACAATTGAATATATATATATATATATCATTACCTACATAAATTAAAAATAATAGTACTCTAAATTTTTGCTAGCTTTCCTTGTCTTAAAATAAATTTTCCTAAAGTTAAAGTTCCACAACTTATTATATTAAGTTACTCCCAACTAGAGGTATAATGCAAAGTAACCAAACAATGACAAAAATCATTATAAGAAAAAAAAAACTCACTATAAAGTATATTTATAAGTTGGCATACGATATAATTAATATACTCTTAATCAATAAGTTCTCATATGATAAACCAGTTTATTGAATTATAAGTTTTTGACAAAACTAAATGTTAAAGGTAAAATGTTACAAAACAATATAAGTGCAAATATTTCATTGTGTAAATAAAACTTATATTTTTAGACAAAAATGTATTATTATGTAATTATTAGACATGTTTTTACTAGTTATTTTCATTGTCACATTCTTAAATAACAAATTTTGACATTAGATATTAGTTATAAACTTACAATCAATTGGTACAAGAGTGGTCGTTACACACATCTTTTGTTCCTAATAATATCAATTGACATTCATTGTCTTGTACTTTACATTTTTTAAATAAAAAAAGTAATGTTACTATTAATTATAATGTTTAATTTAATAATTTTTTTTATTTTAATGGATGAAGAATAAATAATTGATTAAAAAAATAGTTATTCACTCGAAAAAGTGAAAAGAGATTGAATAAAGAAGGAATAAGATTAAATTAACTTCTTAAAGATTTTTATTTAATTGGAGGATTAAATAGTTTTGTTTGAATTTTACTACAACTGATTTATAATTTAAATATAATTTAAAAAAAATGCAGATAAATATCTTGTATATATAAATGAAAATTTTGAATGATATATATACACAACTTTAGTTGTTTTATTAAATTGTGTACTTCAATCACCTAATCTAAACTTTAATTTAGCTAGAGAAATAATTTTGAATTAAAGTTCAGTTTAGAAATGAATTATAAGTGATAAAGGTGCAGTTAATGTTAGAAATAAATGAAAAATTGAATACAAGGACAAACAAAGGAAATACCTCTAAATTAGAGGGAAAAAAAATGACCCCTCACCCTCTCCGGATATATTTATTTATCCATGTGGTATATGTTTTTTTTTTTTATTATTCTACTGAAGTGTTTTTTAGTTATTAAATTATAGACTAATTTCGCTTTTGGATGTTACGTGTACTGTGACATGATACAGGATATTTCTAATAACATCAATACGTGCATGTTGTGGGCATATTTTATGGAATTTTAATTTTATGGTTAACATAATAATAACTATTCATAATTATAAAATGTTTATAATCTAAAATTAAGATAATAAATAAATTTATGGTTGTCTAGTATATTTTTTAAGAAATCATATAAAAATATGTGATGAAATAAATAAATTATTTACATATATATATATATATTAAAGTTTAATGATTTAGTTTTATTAATAAAAATAACATTTTTTTTCTATTTTTCTTTGTCTTTTTTAAGATTTTTAAATAATTTCTCAATTTTTTTTTTAAATTTGCAATCTAGGAGATAATAGAGAACACAACACTTTGAACCCATTCGATTGTATTTTTTAGTAAGTTTTTTTTTGTTTTGTTCACTCACACTCTTAGTTTTCGTTTGTATGACTTTCATAATTTGCATGTCATTTTCTAGAGTTAAGTGGAATGTGTTAATTTTTAGAGTTTAGTGTAAAACCCCATTTTATTTCTCTCTTCTCTACCACTTCACACTCACTGAAAAACACCCCACATACCCAACTCTCCTTTACTCTGCACTGGTCCCTCTCTTTCTCTCAACCAGAGTTCAACATTCATACTGACCCATCCTTCTTCTTGATTTTCAGCAAACAAATCAGAAGGGCCAGTTGATACCTCCCTCCTAGCTAAACCTCCATCCTCTCAAAGTAAGTAGAAATTTCTTCTCACGTCTCATCAATTTCGAATTCTGGAAGTTATTTTCGAGCCAGACAGAAATTAGGGCCCTATCCTTACTGTATGAACCTTCATTTCAGTCTCTTAGGTTGTAAATTAGAGTGCCTCACTATGAGAAGCCATAATAGTGGTTTGGTGATCAATTAAGGCAAGGGAAACTAACCTATCATCATATTTTTGCGAACAAATCATTGATATAGGTTAGAATTGCATGAATTGGATGTTGACTGATGAGTGTGAACAATTGTATGTGGTAGAATTCGTATTGGGCATGAATTGTGTGGCTTGCATGTTGAGACAACTCGAAATTCTGATGATTTCACCCAGACGAGTAGTTTCCACCTGAGCGAAAATATTTAAATTATATTTTTTTGAAATTTACATTATTAATGTTGTATTAATTGTTGTTGATTTCAATTTATTAAAAACATTATAATTAGTAAAATAAATAATTTATAATTTGGTAAGATTTTTGGAGAGTTTGGTTGCTTATGTTAATTTAGAAAATTTCAAAATTAAAAAAATCAATTGAGTTTTCGTTGTTTATTTTTTATTTAAATTCGATGATGTGGTGGTTAATTGGATTATATAATTTTATTTAATTTTATTATTTTACTTAGTTGTCTCGGATATATTATTTTATATTTTTATATTTTTATGAATTTATGAATCTACAGTTTTATAATTTTATAATATTATAATCTTTTAATTTTATAATATCATAAATATATGATCTCATAATTTATAGTTTTATAATTGAGATTTTGTAAGTGTTTTTTTTTTTTTAAGATTTGAGTTATTGTATAAGTTAGTTGATGTGAAATTGTGTTCATGGTATAACTTTGCGGAAACAAATTTATTATGCAAACTTATCACTTAAGAAAAACAAGACAAAAATAATAAAATAATAAAATTTCTTTATAGTTGTTTCACTCAGACACGTGCTTTGTTCAGTCGAGAGAATTGTGATTAGAAGTAAAACAATAAATAAAATAACTTTTATTTTATATCACGCAGCTAGAATTATATTATTCGCTAAAGCTAGACAGCTGCTAAACTATACATTATAATAAATAATTAAAATTTTGAGAAGCAAAATTTCATTATTCTTGTCGAGAAATTCTGTCTATCATTCAAGTGACTTTTATATGATTGAACTAATATATTTTAAAATTGATAAATATTATGAACATATGTATACATATAATTTTATGTACTACCTTGAAATAAAAGAACTGAGAATGAAGCTTCAAATGTTTTTATTAATGTTTGGTGGAACATAAATCATATAAAACTTTTCATAACATTGAATGTTAGAAAAAATATTAACAACTAAATAATATATGTGCGGATTGAATCGAGTTGTTATACATATATATTTTGTAAATGCTGAATGTTACAACATTAGTTTACCGTTGTTATAAGTGTGTATAACTATTGTAATCATGGTAATATATGTATTGACAAAAATTAAGTTCAATATCAATATAAACTTATAAAAATTAAGTTACCATGCATGCAACTATCCGTACCTTTGCAGATGTAATCTTTCATTTATTGTAAAGAGCATAACACATTTATTATAATTAATGATACGTTAACGCCTTGCTTTTCATTGACGGAACATTCATAGTAGATGCAACAACCTTATTATAATTTATTTTTTCAATCACTCAAATTCATTTTTTTATTTTATTTAGCATCTCGGATTAAAAAAGGTAAGAAAAAAAGATAATGTATAGATACTTCAAAATTTGTCTCATATTAATTAGTTTTGACTGAAACCGATATTTTATTCCCCAAAGAAAGATACGACATGGGTCCACATCATCACATTATTGTTTTTATTTATTTATTTTAGCTAGTACCATGTGAGTCTAAAAATTAAAAGTTTAAGAAAAATGGAGACTCATCCTCTGTTTTTATTTATTTTGTAGATCAAGATCATGTGCATGGTTGTCATCTCCCTCAATGTCATTTACTGATGACTTAGCTTATTATTGTAAAAAAAGACAATGCAAGATTGGATTCACGATAACCATATCCAGTTAAGGTTAAAAAAAATAGATTCTTTCTCCACCAGTTTGTTTCTCTCTTTTACTTTTTTTTTTAAATTGTATTATGTTAAAAACTATATTTTAAATTATGAAATATAGAAATTCAAAATGAAGATTCTAAATTAGAAGCTAAATTGAATTTTCCTAGTATACGATATGTCGAATGAAGTTATGAAGGTGTAAAGAAAACTGACCAAAAAGAAATCTTAAATTTAAATTGAACTAAACAAATTTCCGTTTGATTTGTTTAATGTAGAATTTATATAAACATAGGTTAATCTCTAATATGTCCAACCGTTTTAAAAATGATAAGTATTCTTATAAAAACTAAAATATTAGAATATATATATATATATATATATATATATATATATATATATAAAAATAAAACCCCTTTTATCTATCAAAATATCACATGTTCTCTCCAAAAAATTATTTGACTTCTGTAGCTAATTATGACTAGTTAATATACTTATTTTTAAAAATATACAAAATCTGTTATTGCAGTTCAATTTCTTAAGAAAATTATTCATTTTGAGAAGGAGTGAAAATTTTGATTCATTCGATAGCTTTTTTGTCGGTGGAAAACTAAGTCTCTCGATTCCCCTGAATGTTAGCTGTCTTTTTATGATTGTTTTGCTTATATATCGAGACATTATTAATCAATATATATATTTGTTAGAAAAAAGAAAAAGAAAACCTGAATTTGTGTTGTACAATTTTAAAAAATTTGTCTTTTGGAGAAAGGTGCAAAATTCTATTAGTTATTTTATTAAATTTCTATATTTGTACATTTTTTTCCTTATCTGAATAGATATCAATGATTAATATATTTTTCATTTAAAAGTAATAAAAATATATATTTGTTGTGTAAATTTAAAAACAAATCTATTTGATTTAAGGAAAAGGCAATTAACTGTATTGATTATTTCATTAACTAAGAGATTAAAGCATGTCTCTCCGGATTTTTTTTTTTAATTTTTCTCTCTCTCTCTCTATATATATAATCAATAAACACATGTTTATTGTTGCAAAGGAAAAAAAGAAAAAAAAAAACTAATCTTCAAATTTCCTAAATTTGCTTGGTTTTGAGAATGAGAGATTTAATTTTTTTATCTCATTACATTTGTTTTCTACTTAATTGCAAATATTAAAAACTTGTGATGGCTTGTTTTATCCATCAAAGAAATTTTGTTTTCAAAATTAAAAAAACAATGGAATGTTTTAAAAAGATTGAGGTTGAACAAGGTTGTGTTCCAACTTTAAAGGAAAGAAATAATGTCAATTCAAAACAATTTTGTTAGATTTAACTTAAAAGTCATGTCAATATAATAATATTTATTTGTTTTCATATATATTTTTTTTGTAAGTGACAAATTAAATTCCGTACGAATGAATGAGAAAATGATCAAACGTAAATTTTAACCGATTATTTACGAACATATTACAATACATTTTGTTTATGTCTGATGTTTTCTGATCAGAAGTAAATTCATCGACATGATAAGTTAATTTGGTGTTAGTGATAACTCATTAGACCATAAAATGCAAATAATGATGATTTGTAGTTGATGTAAGTATCTGCATTTATTTACTGCTATCAAACACGTGAGAAAACAAGTATTATTTGTTGGGTTGTGAAAATGAAAATTGATAGTTTAGTTTAGTATTTGAAAAAGAAATTGAGACACTCATAACTTGCTGCAGTCGAGTTTTAGATACAAGATTAAAACAAGTATAAATATTGACAATTTCATGATACATGATCCGTGATCAAATAAATTAAAATTCTCCTTGTATATAAAATAAAAAGTGTATGAAGTGTTATCCAAAACCCATTGCCATTGAGAAGGCTATTTGTTTCTTTATTGTCATCAAGCTCAATGTTAAAGCATTTTCATGCATCCACCAACCCATGGAACATTCCTTTAAGTACGAATCGCTACATTTAATTTAAAATCTTGGCTGCTATTAGAAACACCAATTATCGTATCATGTTTTGAAAAAAAAAAATGATGAAATTAAGTAATTGATACTGTTGAATTAGTAATGTATTTAGAATGAATTAATATGTAAAAAGGGATTAAAGTGTTGTTAAGACACGGGAGTGTAAATTAGCGTGGTGGTGGTCCACATGGTGGGCGCGACTTGGATTTGCTGTGTTTTCACGTTTAGGTGTTTGATGGGAAGAAAGGGAAATAGTCGTCGCTGGCATTGATTGTGGGAGTGCCACGTCGCCTCCTTTTCCCTAGAGTCAAACCCTTCATTCCATTTGCGCGTTTCCTCTTTTCATTAATTGCTTACTTTTACTATTTTATTTATGATTCGTTCAAATATTTCAACCATATGAATAAATGAATGAATGACACCAACAAGAACTAATGTCTTTCCTTGATCTCTATCTTTCCAGGTTTTAGTCAAACTCCAGAGTCGTAAATTCGCGGCCACTTTCCCCTTTTTATACCTTCTCTCGCCATTCCCATCCCCTTCTTTTCTAATCTCAATCTTCTTCTCCATTCTCAACACTCTCTGTAAATAGGTACGCTTCCCTTCTGAAGCTAACAATCCAACAATCCTCGTTTCTTCAACTTCAGTTACGCTCTTTATTCTTTTTTTTTTTCGCAGCGTTAGGTTTTCGTTTCCTCCGTTCTGTTGCATTTCTTTTCCTGGTCATTGTTGAGGACAGCGATAATGGGAGCGGTTTGTTCGGCTGGCATGGTGGAGAGAAATGCTGAACTTGGAGGGAAGAGCTTCGAGTTTTCTGGGAAGCTTAAGAAGGAAAATAGCTTTGTGAATCGTGGAGATGCTATTTCAGATTCCAGGTCTGATACTGGTCAAGGTAGAAAGCAAAAGAGGCACGACTCTGGGCTTTCCTTTGAACTTGGGTTATCGACTCCTACGTCAACTGGAGGAAAACAGGTCTGTTTTTGCGCAGCTTGCATCGTTTTTCTATGTTCTTAAAAGGTTTGAAAATATGCGTATCCTTAGGACTGTTTATGTGGAAATTGATTGGTTGGAATGAGGGCTTTCCTGTTATTCTATAGTTGGATGTTGAGGGGAGTTACATTAGTGCTGCAATTTCTGAATGGCCGCCAGGTGTGAATAGTTTAATATGTTAGGGTCACGCCTCTGTAGTTATGGATGCATTTGATGGTATGTTAGGGATCTTCTAAATTGGAATCTTAATGGTTCATGATTGACGTCATTTTTTTCATAGGTGAGCCAGAGGGGTTCTTTTCTCGGAAAAGCTGGCGAGAGGGCGGTGGGAGTTTTGGACACAATTGGAAGTGGCATGCCAAAGTTAAATACTAGTAGTGGGTTTGTCTCTGGCGTGACTTCCAGAGGGAAAAAAATATCAATACTGGCATTTGAAGTAGCTAATACAATAACCAAAGGAGCAATTTTGTTTCAATCGCTTTCTGAAGAAAATATCCAGATTCTTAAAAAGGATGTTTTACAGTCGGAGGGGGTTCAACTGTTAGTCTCGACTGACATGAAGGAGTTAATAACTCTTGCTGAGGCGGACAAAAGGTTCTAGCTTGTTCAAATAATAGAATTTTTGTTTTTCATTGCTGGTTATTTTGTTTATGCTTTTTGTTTATGATTTTTCTGGGGAACTTGTAGGGGAGAACTCAATGTCTTCTCACGGGAAGTAGCTAGATTTGGAAATATGTGTAAAGATCCGCAGTGGCACAACCTAGACAGATATTTTTCACGGTGAGTTTCCATGTACATTGTTATTGACAAGATTAAGCTAACATGTCTTGATTGATTTCTTGGCTGATTACAATCACACAAATTTCACATTCAAACCTTTGACTAAAAAAATTATCAGACTAGACTTGGATGTTCTGGATGACAAACAATATCAGGCAGAGGCAGAAAAGACAATGCAGGAGTTTACCAATCTAGTTCGGAATACCGCTGTAAGCTCATTGTCATTTTAAATAATGTTCTAAATATTTTTTAATTTTATCAGTGAATTGATGACTCAGTAAAGCGGTCTTTATCATTTTGGTTTCTTGGATTTATGCTTGCATGATTTTGATTCATGGAGCTTTGGTATGACCTTTGTGCAGTTTTGATGCATACTACCGTGTTTATTTATATTTGTTCACACTATTTGTTTCCTAATTCGGATGTGCTTTCTAAGATGTTTATTTGTTATGGTTAGAGTTTCAATTGATTTTTTTTTAGCAGTTTCTTCCTTACGGATTTTCTCCTTGTTGTGTAGGAATTATACCATGAATTGAATGCTTATGAACGTTTTGAACAAGATTATCTGCAAAAGATTAAGGAAATGGAGTCCTTAAATCTTCCTCTAAAAGGTTAGAAATTTCATAATATAGTTTTCCTCAAGTCTTTCCAAATAAATAAATAATACTTCTAGCGGAGGATATATTTTTGTTTTCGGCTGAAATATATTCTTATTATTGGTGGGTTTAGCTTCGGGTGACCCCAGTTTGGATTTTCAGTTCGACGTACATACTATCTGCAGCACGCTTCAAAATGTAATTCTGCTGAAGTTAACCGATCATTGACAGCTACATTCTCTTTAAAATCGTAGGGGAGAGTATCACGATGTTTCAAAGTGAGCTAAAGCACCAAAGAAAGCTTGTGAGGAGCTTGAAGAAGAAGTCTCTTTGGTCCAGAACTTTGGAAGAGGTATATTTTCACTCAACGAACTGTTCCTGATTTGCATCTACTATTTTTGAATTTCGTATTTACTCATGTTTACTTCTTTGAAGTGAATGTTTTATAGCTGCGGATTCATAACAACAGACTTACTTTGTTGGAACTCAATTTGGCTATTGCAGATAGTTGAAAAGCTCGTTGATATTGTTACCTATATAAATCAAGCAATTTATGAGCTCCTGGGAAACCATGGTATGAGATTTTATCTCTTAAGGATACAAATCAATGTTGTACCTTATATAGCTAGAAGATATGCATCTCTTTTTGCACTAGGAGCCTAGGAATTAACTAAGGGTTTGAAGTCTGAACTTTTCATTTAATCCTGTTACGAGAAAAAAAAAATCAAATCGAAGGCATTCTAATTTTTTGAACTAAGCAGATCGTAGATGAAATTTTCCAATGTTTTCTATGCTCTTGTTTTTTATTCAGATGTGATTGGAAATAACCAGCTGCCTTTTTCTTTGTGGTTGAGCCACTTGAAATTGAAGACAATTTTTTTTTTATAGGCCGAAATTAAATGCATATCTGCATTACAAAGAAAATAAACTCTTGAAATGAAACACTTCATATAGTCTAGTGTATATTCTTAATGCTGAAGATCAATATGGAATCATGTTATGCATCCCTTACAGCAAACGTTATGTGACTCTAATAAACTAATGACATTACAATTGTTCTCCTCCTAAATCATCGGTTCCGCTTGGATTGACTTTCTGAGAAAAAGCATTTGGGAAAACTACAATACAATCAAGTGAATTGCATCATCATTTTTAATATTTGTGTTTCAGTCATGTATTGACTTGTGGAAATCTACCTTTTATTTTTGTCTTTTCTATTGTGTAGATCTATATCTTGTTGCCTGGTCATAATAATAAGACACGTGAAATCGTGGATTCGTGGCAGGTACAATCACAACCAATTACTGTGAAGGTCATGAAAGACTAGGAGGAGCTGGTCTTGCGCTGCACTATGCTAACATCATCAATCAAATAAATATGATTGTAAGTATCATGCTGAACAAGATTGTAATGACCTTACAAATAGAAATAATTTTGATAAAATAACAATTGTTTATACTAGGCATCTCGTCCCACAGCACTTCCTCCAAACATGAGAGACACATTGTATCATGGTTTGCCCAACAATATTAAGACTGCTCTTCCATCTCAGTTGCAAACCATTGCTGACATGAAAGAGGTATACTCTCCCTACGCTGAATATCCGTGACCTTCCGTTTTATAGTCCGTTTTATGGTGCCAATTTTTTATGCGAGTAATCACATTGACTTAAAGGAAACAGTTTTATTTTGTTTTGGATTATGTTAATTGACATAAATGTTCTGTAGCTCTCCATCACTCAGATCAAGGCAGAAATGGAGAAGATTCTTCAGTGGCTTGTACCGGCTGCCACAAATACTGTCAAGTAAGATGTGTGATATATTTGTTTGGATTAGCTTATACTTTCATTTTTCTCTTCTTCGTGTTGGTCTTATTTCCTTTTGTGAAAATATGCTAATTGTTTATGTACATGACAGAGCACATCAAGGTTTCGGATGGGTTGGTGAATGGGCAAACACAAGGTTTGGTGTAAACTTGGATATCTTAATATTTGTTGGCAATTACTGTTGTGTTTACATATGCAGTTAGAAGAAAAGTTCACAATTAGTCTTCCTCTGATATTGCAGTAATGACTTCGATGATAACACCTCCAGAGAAAGTAACCTGATTCGTCTGCAGACACTTTATTATGCCGACAAGAGGAAGATAGATGTTTACATAATTGAATTGTTGGCATGGCTTCACCATTTGATTAGCTTTATAAAATCTAAGCAAAACACCTTGAGACCCATGCCTATGCGGTCTCCTCCCAAGGTACTTGAACTTCAGTCTAAGATGCGACAATTTTTAATTCTTTCCGTGGACAGTGGCAACAAGCAATTGGGAACCCAAATTTCCCAAGAGGATAGGAGATTATTGGAGGAGGTTATTGCTAGGAGAAACAACTCAGGACTCAGCAAAAGCGAGGATCTTGGTTTGGCTAAGAAACGACAAATGAAGGATTTACATGGGACCAAAAGTGCTGGGAGTTCACCTGCCAAGGAAATCTTCGGTACAAGAGTTGTCATAAACCACCAAAACTATAACGTTTTGGATATTATGGATGGGTTGATGGGTTGAGTCGCTGATCACTCTATTTTTCTGCTGAAATTCTTGCTAGTCCATTCTTATAGATAATACTCATCATTCATTCTATATAGTTCTAGTTATGTATATATCTATATAAACAACTAACACCAGATCTTTATTTTTTACTCATTAATTTTGTACAGCGGGTGAGGGAAGTAGTTGAATTCCTTCTATTGTTCAATTTATTATTTTTGTGCTTTCAAAGTTCGTTGGAAAATAATTGAATTCCTTTAATACTTTTTTGTCAGTAAATTGCTGCAGTTTCACTGTTTGGTGCCTATAGATTCTGATCTGTGACAAAAGTATTTAGAATGCAGCCTTAATAATTGAACAAAAATATTTCACATTATTTTGGATTTGCACAAGAATCAGATTGGTAAAAGGGAAAGTGCCCAAGGTTGTCCTAACCACTTGCTGGTATAAGATGAGAACCACCACCCACTCCTCTTATCCTCTACATTTCCTGATGGATCATCAATCAAATCGTATGGAAATCAATTCAGTTTTCTCTATCAATTTTGCATGTTGTGGGACATAACATAAGTTGTACGCAATTACAAAAGTTAAGATTAACTTGCTTAAGTTGCTTGGTGACACATCCTCAATCTAACACCTATTATATTATCTATCTAGATTAAAGAAGATTTAAAAGTTGTTTTCAAATGTTATTTTCTATTTAAAAATGAAGAGAGAGAAATTTTTAAATTTTTTTAAAAAAATATTGTCTTGAAAAATATATATTTTAAAAATTAAAGTTTAGAAGAGTACTTATATTGAAGAATATTTTAGAAAAATAAATCATTAATAATATAATAATTTAGAAAATTACTTATATTAAGAAAGAATTATTTAAAAAATATTATAACTTAAAAATAATTGTTTAGAAAATTAATCATTTTAAAAACCAATTAACTGAAAATTAAAAAATGTGAAAATTTAATCTGTTAGAAAAAGAAATATTTAGAGAAATGATTATTTAGTTTTGTATTGAATTAAAAAATATATAAAGTAAATTAAATGTTAAAATGTTAAAATAAATTCCATATTAAAAATATTCTAAACTAATTTTCAATTTTTTTATTTATACAATTTAAAATTTATTAAATAACTATGAATACAATTTTTTCAACAATAATATGAATAAAAACAGTGAATAGAAATCTTTACAAAAACCGTTTTTATAAATTATTAATTTTCTTTGAATAATTATTTTAAAAAAATATTATTATATTTATAAATATTTTAATTATCATATTTATTATTCATGAATCAATAAATTAAATTATATAATATGTTTTCCACTATTTTTAAAATTTTATCTTTTTATTTTTACTTTTATGAAAATTTTCAAACGTTAGATTTACCTTTATTACGAGGCTAAAAACTACAAAAATTATAACTTATAAGCAGGACTTCATTCTAAGTGTTATAATTTGGGTGTGTCTTTGATTTTATAATAACGTGACACAACAATTAATAACATTTTGTAACAAAAAGTATAAACTATATGTCATCTTTACAAAATTTTTAATACTAAAAACAACTAAGAAAAATTATTCTTCAAAATGTTTACAAATGAAAAGAACTTATTTGTCTAAAAATAATTAATGAAAATTATTCTCCAAAGAACTGTCCATGTAACACTCATTATGATACATGTATTATCAACATCGTCTCAATACAAAGTTTTATACTTACACAAAATCACAATTTCATCAAAAATCTCCACTACATCATACAAAGTTACCAAATACCTTGTTTATGTGAAACTATCAATTATTACTCTCACAAAATTTTCAGTCTTTCATTCACTCTGAATATCCACGGTTTGTTCATACATAGTTCACAACCACTCACTTTTACAAAGTTTATAAGATATCTCAACCCACATAGGATTACGAGTCCTGCCACTCACACAAAGATTGTTAGTCATATAGATAGTGACGTAGTTCACCACTCATGCTTACACATAGATTTACACAGTTCACTATTGCTCACACGGAGTGACGGAGTTCACTTATGCTTACACAAAGATTGACACAATCCACTCATAGACTTATAGGGTCCACCCATGCTCACACATAGACTTATTGGATCCACATGATACTAGTGTTCAAAGAGGGTTGCTCACACACAAAACATCAATCACTTTAACACCACACATAGTATTCTAGTCATCCATGAACTAAAATAAATAAAAAAAATCTAAACTTTCAACTCATTCAAGCAAAAAAAGAAAAATATAAAACAAGAGAACACAAAAACAAGAAAGCAAGATAATTAGCTCTGAATACTCAAATATTTAAACTAAACCCTGAACCTTCTTTTTTACTTTATGCCTCTACTACATGTTTTCTTCCAAAATGCTTCAAAATCACTCGTATTCTACATGTTTTTAGATTTTTATTGCTTGTCACTATTCAACTCACTTATTATACTGAAACTCTCAATCCAAGAATACAATTATCTTCTGAGAGATTCAACGAAATATTAACAAATAAATCGTTTACATATATTCTTATATTCTTATTTCATAGAATATAATTCAGTATATACACCCGTATATACTTTATTTCAAATTGATTTTGTTTAATATCTTCTTAATTGATATATTATTTATCTGAATATTATCTTTTAAATGAAATAATTTTTTTAAATAAAGTAATTATTAAAACTCTTTTATATCTTAGAAAATCTTTAAATTAAACAAATATTTTAAATTAATAAAACATCTATCTTTTATAATAATCTTTTAAATAAAATAAATCTTCTAAATGAAATCAATAATTTTTTTTATTTTTTACTTAAAATATATATTTTTTAATTATTATAATTTTTAGGTCTTACAAGACTTACCAAATTAAATTATTTCAAAATTTATAAATTTAAATTTTGTTAATAATTTTTAGAATCAATTGTGCTATTTAAATAATTATTTAATAAAGTATGATATTTAAATAAAAATATACCTTGGAAAAAAATGTCTAAGGAATCACAATCTTTTAAAGTGAACAACGTACTTTATTTAGAAAATCCTAGGTAATAAAAAAAAATCACCAATATATAAAAAAGTAATATCTTAATAATATATGATTATGTTTCTACATATGTTCGCATAATTCAAGTTTATTATACTCTGTGTGTGTGAATTTAAATTGATTATACACTATCAATGAAAAAATTTCAAGAGTCTCAATTAATATAAACACAGATTTTCCAAATTTTTATGATAATTCTCCAAATTTCAATTTATTTATGACATGCAATTACAAAAATTAACAAAAAAAAATCATGTACGTTAGCAAAAAGGAAAAAAGGTCGCATTTTTTTCTTTTTTATCTTTCTCATAAATATAATTTAAATATTAAAATTATTGGAATCTTAATCATTCCTTCAAAAGATAGCTCAATCTTAATAAAATGAATCAATACTTAAAAAAAATTAAAATAAAATTGATTTAATAAAAGATATAGAAATCTTAAAGATAATCTATTTCTGTTTTTATGCATTTGTTACCAAATAAAGAGATTCTATCTCAACCTTAGTATAAATACACATAACCTGATACATGTGTACATGTTCATCATTCAAGATGGCAGATGTAGAAGGAATTATATTTCAATGTCACTGTCACGTGCAAACTGAAGAAGATGGAGCGAAGGTCAAATTCAGTGACATGTTAAGGATTGATGTAACTATCAGTGTTCAATTTATACATTATTCTCATGGTATTGAAACATCAACTTTATTAAAAAGTTCAATACCTATTAGCTGTGAGAATTTCATCTTAAACAATGAAGATTTCGTAAGGAGCTTGACATCCGATCCACGCTGTTCTCATTACTTCGTCCCAGAAATGGTTGATCTTACATCAGAAACCATTGTTAACATGAGTGTCGAAATTTTAGAATTTTGCTGTGATTCGGAGTCTGTAGATTCAGAACGCCATGAATTGCCTCTCAATTTAGACATCATAGTGGATGTACTTCAAGATGGAGAAAGCGCAGAGGAAGAAGAGATTGAACAAAATACAACCCAGATTCCAGCGTCTGAAGAAGCCATTAATTCCCTCAAGACGCTCACAAATTCATCTATTTTGAGGATGAAAATCGAAAAGTGCGGCATTTGCATGGAAAATTTTCCTTTCAAAGAGAATGAAGAAAGTGTGAAGTTATCGTCGATGCCTTGTGATCATGTTTTTCATCATCAGTGTATTGTACAATGGCTACACAGAAGTCACACTTGTCCTTTATGTCGTTATCCTATGCCTATTTGATTTATTTTATACCAAATACCTTTGTTTATTATATTTGTTTTATTTTTAGTACTTATACATTTTACTTCAAATATTTAAAATTTAATATATAAATTATTCCGCAAATATTTGCCCTGGTTGGATGAATTGTTTATTTGGAGTATTTTTTAATGTGAATGATTCTACTTTATTTGTTGCTGGAAACTTTTCTCTGAATTATAGTATATAGATTAGGATGGGTGTTATCCCTATAACGTGTTAAGATGAAAAAAAATTAAATGGAAAAGAAAGAAATTAAAATTATAAATTCCAAAATATTAAAATAATAAAAATATATGTAGCGATAACGGAATGTATCATGATAAGATAATAACACACGTTATTTAATCAACAGTCACATTGTCTAATTAACACAGTTAAGAAGATAAATTTATAGCGACCACTAAATTTTAAAAAATTAAATTTATTGAATATTAAAAAATCACAAAAGTTTATGAGAAACTGAATTGATAGTTATCAAAATCAGATACTTAAAACATAATTATATCAAAATATAATAATTATGTGACTCACGATACGTAGAATATGTCAATTAAAAATAATTATTTTCTTTTAATTCTGTGAAGTCTACGTTAACTGTTTTCATACTATTAATGGAAATATGATTGTTGCATTCCGGCTATAAAATATATCAGTTAACAATAACCAATTTCTTTTAATATGTTGAATCTCAATCCTAATAATTATACAGTTGATGTTATTGATTGAAACCTAATAGTTGCATTCTCTCATCAAATATCATTAATTTTAATTAATTTATTTTATATCATAAATACTCATCTATTAAATATCGTTCAGTTATTTTTGCGAACTTGATTTGTTAACTTATCAAATTTGTCAACTTTATATTTAAACCATTCCGAAAACATTTATAGTACTTTCGATCCTCCTTGTCATTGTATGTACACGTTTAAATTCCGGTCCACGTTTTCTTAATATATGTTATTAATTGTTTACGTAGTATAAATATTGGCATGTCAAATATTTTTTTTACAATCAAGTATAATTACGAAGTATTGATAATGGGAGATAATTTTTTTTATTTAAAATATGTGTCAATGTCAATGATTTTTATCTAAAAGTGAATCATATTTTTTTAATAAAAATAACTTAAATTATACTTAACCTATTTTAATTATTTTCTTAGTTGAAGATACGATATTAGTTATTTTATATAAAATTAGTATTAAGTAAACATTTTATTTACATATTTTATATAATGGACTTTGGAAGACATAGTATGCATATAAAGGCCGACTTTCCAGTCATGAGAGCAACCCATTTTAGCGACAGAAATGGGCCAACACCGATTTGGGCCTATGAGCTTCTTCCATGCATTTTGCATTCATTTTGGAACGGCTAAAAAATCTCCTTAGAAATAACTCTAAATTAAGAAAACAAATTGTGTACAAAAATTTTAATAATTTAAAAGACTAAAATTACAGAATTTGTTTAAAGTTAGGATAAAAAATACAATGAAAAATATTTATAATTATATAAGAGTGCAAGTTGGGTAATCCACAATATTTAATTGTATGGCATTTTTCATTGCATATTGCCGTCGTTAATAATGTTAATAGAAAATATAGAAAAATGATGAATTTGTCACCACTGCACACTACAAAAGCTTGCTGTTATGAAATCCCAATCTTTGTGTAAATTATTATTAGCATAAATACCAACTTCTTTATGCATCATCTTCATGTCATTCACAGCGTTGGAAGCATGCGAGAAAATGGGAGTTGCTTAAACATTCTTATCACTTCGATTCGTCTTCGATCGATTGATGGTATTTTACAAACCAAACGTGTCCCTTCTATTTGGATTATGTGAATAAGCACAAAAAAAGTGTAAGAATCTATGACGAAAGCTTCGGCATTATTCGCTTATTTTCATTCACTCTCGGCTTCTGTTTCCAGCTCATTCCTCGTTTCTTTTTCACGCATGCATCAGTAATTACGGAGACATGTTGTGTTAGATCTCTTATTTCATTTTGAACTTTAATAATTATTTAAAATTAAAGATTCGCTAATACTCACTAAAATAAAATAAAATATAGTTGTATTTTTTATGCTGAAAAACAAGTGTATATATATAAACAATAATCAGAGAAGTGAAGTGGACGAAGACCGCTATTTTGATGTAAATGAAACTTAATCAGCAGCGATTTTATCTAAAAGTGATTATATACAGACCTAGAACAAGGCACATCTCACCATACTGTAACTAATCTTTACAAGTAGAGGAATATTAAATGAACCAGTCCTGACATGGTGAGGGATATCTGGATTGACTTTATCTAAACAAGGCTAATATGATTCTTCACCCATTAGTATTTTCACAGAGGTCATGCTTTGTTTTGGTGGTTAACTCTAACAATAATATGAGTGAAGAATCTTAGATGTGAAGATTCTTTTGCATCAAAAGTTTTACTAACAAGGATTTGAGATAAGAGTGTCCCTTGTGATAAAACAAAAGTATACGAAGATCGTTATTGTGGTACTCGGGGTTGAAAATGTTAATGTATAAGAGGAAGTGTATTAATGTGAAAATAACTCACCTTTGAAAGGAGGTTAGGTTGCTAAGAATCTAAATGAGTCTAAGTCTTAATGATAGAAATGAAAAATTTGAGAAAAATATAATGTATAAGACTCATAATCCACAATCTTATTTTGCAACGGAAGTACTGTCAATTCTTTATGTGATTGGATTTTTGGTGATGTGTCATTCAACTGAATCTCGTAAGAAAGATTTATCAATTTATCCAAATGTTTGAGAGTTTACCAATATAGAAGGAACTACTCTTTAAAGAAGAGTTAGAGATTAATGAGAATTTAAGTGATTGTAAATCCCAAAAATAAAAATGGAAAATTTGAAAAAAATATAAGGTACAAGACTCATAAACCTATAACACTGTTTTCGTTTGGAGGTAGTATCAGTTTATGTGAATTGGATTTGAGCCTTACCAATGATGCATCATTTCAACTGAATCTCGTCAAAAAATCCATCCGTTTATCCAGATGTTACATGCTCCTAATTGAAATTTACATTATGTTTTATTTGTTGTTATTTTTATCTTTTTCATAAAAAAAATATTTAATTAATATTTAACATAATAAATGCGTAGAACACAGGTATAGATATATTTATTTTTCAATAAAGTGATTTTTACAAGTTATCAAGTGATTTATGGCTATCGTAACTTTTAAATAATTTGTACTTAGTAGTAGATGTTACATAGAAATTAGAAGAGACCATAATTGTCTTGAAAAAAAACAAAATCCAATACCACGACTTTGGTTTGAGATTATAGCAAATGCAGGGTTATAGGACTGTAAAAAAAGATCACACAAGCTGTTGAGATGGAGTGTGCAATCATACGAAAATTTATTGGAGTCAATGTAATTCATAAATAGTAAGTTAAAACTGCATATCTGGCGTGTTTTATGAGTTTAGAATATTTTTTATATCAAAGACAACGCTAATGCAAAAGTTACTATTTTTCACGTTGTTACTAAAAGATGTGTTTCTCAGAACATATTAACACGGTTTTGGAACACAACTTAACATGTCTTGTATGTAGTATGCAAAATATGAACTAGTTTGACCGTTCCATATACGAAAAATTAGTTTAATATCTCGATTCGCCCATCTTACACAAAATGCTAATTGATCCACATTTTAGTTACATGATTTGTTTCCTGTGCAGAATATTTATAAACTTGAATTTCAAAATATTTTTCCTCCTTGTACACAAAATGAAACAAGTATTTATCGATATTTAAAATTAAAATGAGCATTTTTATCTACATATTTTTGTTGCATTTCACGAAACTGACATTCTTAAATGTCTATGGCAAACCAATTATCCATACAGGAATATAAGGAATAAATGCGCTCCAATACATGATTTTTGGAGAATACGCTAGAAAAAAAAAATGAGAAATGAGCTATTGTGTCCATGTGAACCGGAAAAAAAGAAAATTAAAAAAAGGAAAATTATTTTTTAACAAAATTTTGTTGACAAACTTTTGACAATCGACAAGTAGGGACACTTCAATGGATGAAAGAAATATTTGATGTAACTTTGAGAGAGAACAAAAAGGTTTGGTGTGTTGAAAAACCAACTTTGTCAAAAAAAAATTTGTCAAAGTATCATAATGCTAAAAAAATTCTGGGTTTAGTTTTATGCGTACTAGCGAATCAGCCCGCCTCGTCCCATCGCTGATCTACGTGTGTTGTGGATCAAACTTATGCGGGCTCGTGAGCTCAAAAACCTCAACATGCCCCAAGGGGCCTTCTCCCTGCACCTCCAACAGTTCTTCTGTACCCCCAAAATTGACCGTTATACTCTTTTTTAACATACGAGTGAGAGTGGGTGAAAGTGGGTAGGGACACAGTAAATTTCATTTACTGCGTCGCCAAGGTCCCTGCACCCCCAAAACGTTACTATTACTATTTCTTCTTCTCCCGTTTCTTCTCCATCTCACTCTGCTTTCATTTAAAATTTTGCTCAGTTTCATTTTCTGTGGTCTGTGGTCCCTGAGAGCTTTAATCTTTTTTTCTGTTTGTGATTTGAAACGTTGTGCCGCGAAAAAAGTCAAAATATATGGGAAACGGAATACAGATTCCGTTTCATAACATTGTGAAACGGATTCTGTAATCCGTTTCATAAAAAAAATTGCAATTTTTTTTGAAACGGAATACAAATTCCGTTTCATAACATTGTGAAACGGATTCTGTAATCCGTTTCCTAAAAAAAATTAATTTTTTTTAGGAAACGGATTACAGAATCCGTTTCACAATGTTATGAAACGGAATCTG